>Ga0256410_1000073_pt1 | contig 177179 bp, 168 predicted proteins | sample PhyWR1_FD_185983 | JGI IMG/M metagenome (GOLD analysis project Ga0256410, IMG submission 185983) | Leaf surface microbial communities from wheat plants in UC Gill Tract Community Farm, Albany, California, United States - DLSL W.R1 | ecosystem: Host-associated > Plants > Phyllosphere >... | reverse complement strand
CCGAAAACTAAATATGATCCACCTGAACAGGTTTCAACTTGATGTCGATCAGTTGCCGATGTTTTTTTGCGCGGTGATGCTCATCCCGGTAAACGGGGTGGCTTCAACATAGCGCATGGCTGACTTGATGTCTTTCCAGCCGACGTAATTCATCAGCGACTTCAGGTCCCAGCCACTTTGATGGGCCCATGTTGCAAAACCGCGACGCAAGGAGTGACTGGTGTACTGCTCGGCCGGGATGCCGGCTCGCTCCAGGGCCTGGCGCAGCAGCGGGATCACGCTGTTGGCGTGCAACCCCTCCTCCCCCAGGTTGCCCCAGCGATCAATCCCGCGGAACACCGGGCCGCGCACCAGGGCTGCCGTGTTGAGCCATTCAATGTAAGCGCGTACCGGACACAGGCGCAGCAGCGCCGGGGTCTGGAAGGTTTTGCCCAGGTTGTCGCGGTCGCTTTTGCTGCGCGGCAGGTACAGGGTAATGCCTGCCCCCTCCACTGCCTGCACATGCTCGACTTGCAAGCGGCACAACTCATCACTGCGAAACCCGCGCCAGAAACCGAGCAGGATCAGGGCGCCATCGCGCCTTGCGCGCAACAGCCCTGGCCGATCGCCGCAGGCTTGCGCAGACACGGCCTCACCCTCCAGCCACTCGACCACTTGTTCAAGATGCTGCAATTGCAACGGTGCGGCCTGCTTCTCCTGTACTGGATGCAAGGCACGTATGCCCTTGAACACCTTGCGCACCACTGGCGCCTTGGTCGGGTCGGCAAACCCCTGGCTGTTGTGCCACTGGGCAATGGCTGACAGGCGCAGCTTGAGGGTGTTGATCGAAAGTTGCCCGGCATGGGCCACCAGATAGCGCGCCACGCTGTCGCTGGTAGCCGGCAGAAACCCGCCCCAGGTCACTTCGAAGTGCTCGATGGCAGCTCGATAACTGCGGCGGGTGTTGTCGCGGGTCGCAGCATTTAAATAGCGATCCAGCTCGCTCATGGGGCAGCTCTCTTGTCTGGCGTACTGAAAACGGGCCTTAAAAGCAGTTCCAAGGCTCTAGCACGGGATAATACCAGTATATCCCGTGTTATTTTTAACAAAATAAACCAAAAATAATGTGCTAATATAGTATGTAATTACATGATACATACCACAGTACATAATCGTAGGAGATAGCCATGGCCCGTGGCGGTGTAAACAAGGCAGTCGTACAAATTGCACGCACAGCGATCCTGGCCCGCGGCGAGCATCCGAGCATTGATGCGGTACGTATCGAAATGGGCAATACCGGGTCCAAGACCACCATCCACCGCTACCTGAAAGAGCTGGACGAGGTGGATTCGCGCCGTGGCGCGCCCCACGAGCAGATCGATGACGAACTGACCGAGCTGGTCGCCCGCCTCGCCCAGCGCCTGCAAGAACAGGCGCAAGAGCCCATCGATCGGGCCCAGGCGCATTACGAGCAGCTCAAGGTGCAGCTGCAGGCGCAACTAAACGAGGCGCAGGACGCCCGCGCTCAGCTGGAACAGCAACTGGAGATCCAGGGCTCGGCGCTGAATCAGGAAACTGCCAACCTCGACGCCACCCGCTCCATGCTGCAGACCGAACAGACCCGCAATGCCGCTCTGAACCAGGCGTGCAGCGACTTTGACCTGCGCCTCAAGGACCGCGACGAGCAGATCCGCTCGCTGGAAGAGAAGCACCTGCACGCCCGCGACGCCCTTGAGCACTACCGCAGCGCGGTCAAGGAGCAGCGCGAGCAGGATCAGCGCCGCCACGAAGGGCAGTTGCAGCAGGTGCAGATGGAGCTACGCCAGGCACAACAAAGCGCACTGGTGCGTCAGGACGAAATCACCCAGCTGCATCGCGATAACGAGCGCCTATTGAGCGAGAGCCGCGCCCTGAGCAAGGAGCTGAACCAGGCCAGCGACCAGCAGCACAAGCTAGGCAACCTCAATGCCGAGCTAACCGCCCAGCTAGGCCAACTGCAGAGTGAGCGCACCCTGCTTCAAGAGCGCCTGCGCGTGGCCGCACAGGAAAGTGAAGGCTTGAAGCAGGCCCACACCCAGATCCAGGAAAGCCACGCGGCCCTTTCCTTGCGCGCCATAAAGGCTGAAACCGCACTGGAAAGCCTGCAGGCGTTAAACAAGGATGCGGAACAAAGCGTGCTCACCAAAGATCAGTAGAACTACCTGACTTGACCCAGCCCCAACCCTGTGGGAGCGGGCTTGCTCGCGATTCAGGCACTGCGGTCTCTCAGGCATACCGCGGTAACTCCATCGCGAGCAAGCCCGCTCCCACAAGTAGACCGCTCCCACAAAAGCTTCATAGACGCACCCATCTTCGTTCAGCTACCGTTCAGCCAATGCAATCGATTCTTGTTTGGCAATACGTATCAATATGTTACAAATTAGCACCCTATCTAATTTGTGACGCGGTAGCCCACCATGCTGGTTCCATTTCTGATCATGCTGCGCGAAGGGATTGAGGCCGCGCTTATCGTCGGCATCATTGCCAGTTACCTCAAGCAAACCGGCCGTGGGCAATGGATGCCCGCTGTATGGATCGGAGTCTTCCTCGCTGCCGCCCTGTCGTTGCTGGTGGGCGGTGGGCTGGAGTTGATGAGCGCCGAATTCCCGCAAAAGCAGCAGGAACTGTTTGAAGGCATTGTCGGCCTTGTCGCCGTCGGCATTCTCAGCTCAATGGTGTTCTGGATGCGCAAGGTCGCCCGCTCGATCAAACACTCGTTGCACACCTCCCTCGACCACGCTCTCGCCGGCTCCAAGCATCAGGTCACGGCCTTGATCGCAATGGTCTTCTTCGCCGTCGCCCGCGAAGGGCTCGAAACCGTGTTTTTCCTGCTCGCTGTTTTCCAGCAAAGCGAAGGCCCCGGCGCACCGATTGGCGCCCTGCTCGGGCTGATCCTGGCGATTGGCGTGGGCTTTGCCATCTACAGCGGCAGCATGCGTCTTAATCTCGGTCTGTTTTTCCGCTGGACCGGGCTGTTTATCCTCGTGGTCGCCGCTGGCATCCTGGCCAATTCGGTGCAGGCCCTGCACGAGGCAGGCTTGTGGAACCACTGGCAAGACGTGGTCTTTGACATCAGTGCCCACCTGCCGATGGATGGCCCGCTGGGCTCGGTGCTCGCCGGGATGTTCGGCTACCAGGACGCCCCCACGGTCAGCGTGCTCGGTGCTTATGTGATTTATCTGGTCGTGACGCTGGTGATGTTCTTTCGCTCGCCGGCACCGCCCAAGACCGCCCACTCTTCTTCAGTCACAACCCCATAAGGTCAAGCATGCCTACCCCTGCAAGCGGTACACCGCCACGCGCCTTGCGCTGGGCGGTGGCCGGCTCGGTGATCGTGATGATCGCGGCCGGCGGGTTGTTCTACTACGCCTCGCAACTGGCTGCGGCCAAGCGCAAGGTTCACGGCAACGAAGTCACGGTCACCATCCATCCGCACAGTTGCGAGCCCAATGCCCTGACCGTACCCGCCGGATTCAACAGTTTCCGTATCGTCAACGCGTCCGAACGCGCCGTCGAATGGGAGATCCTTGATGGCGTACTGGTCGTCGAGGAGCGGGAAAATATCGCCCCGGGCCTGAGCCAGGTAATCAATGCCACCCTCGCTCCCGGCGACTATGCGATCACCTGCGGCCTGCTCAGCAATCCGCGCGGCACATTGCATGTCACCCCAACCGCTGCGTCCGAAGCCAGCGCCAGGGCCCGCCCCGCCATGGTGGCTTTTATCGGTCCGCTGTCGGAGTTCCGGGTTTACCTGAGCAGCCAGGGCAGCGCCCTGACCAAGGCCACTGATGCTCTGTCCCAGGCCATTGCCGCAGGCGACCTGGCTCAGGCGCAAGCCTTGTATGTACCGGCTCGCGAGGCGTACCAGCGCCTGGCCCCGGCCGCACAGCGCCTGGCAGAACTGGACAACAGCATCAACGCCCGCGCCGACTATTTCGAAAAACGCGAACAGGACCCGGGCTTTATCGGCTTCCACCGTATTGAGTACGGCCTGTTCGAGCAGCGCAGCACCCAGGGGCTAACGCCCATTGCGCAGCAATTGCAGGCCAATAGCGTACTGCTCAAACAACAGTTGCTGGCCCAGTCGCTGCCACCCGACCAACTGGTCAGCACCGTCGCCCGCACCTTGCACAACCTGGCCGATACCCGTGCCGGCAGCGGTGAAGAAGAACGCTACAGCCATATCGACCTCAATGGCTTTGCCGCCAATCTGCAAGTAACGCACAAAGTGGTGGATCTGCTGCGCCCCCTGCTGGCCAAGAACAATGCCGACTTGCTGCGTACCATCGATGAGGCCAGCGCAGCGCTGGATGCCGAACTCGACGGTTTGAAAACCCCGCAGGGTTTCCACACCTATGACAGGGTCAGTGCCGGGCAACGCCAGCAAATCAGTCACAAGGCCAAGGTTCTGGCCGATGCACTCGATGGAATCGATCCCGCCCTCGGCCTTAGCGGCCTGTAATTGCAGACGAGACCCACATGAGCGATTCAGAACACACCCCGAACGAGTTCAACCTGCAACGCCGACGCATCCTCATGGGCATGGGGGTCGCCGGTGCCGCACTGGCCGGCGGTGCATTAAGCTGCCCGGCCATGGCTGCCAACAACCCCGGCAGTGCGCAAGTCACCCAGGCACCCAGCAGCGACAAGACCCAGGACCATCACGCCTTTCACGGTCAGCATCAAAACGGCATCGTCACCCCACGCCCGGCCGCTGGCATGCTGGTGGCCTTTGATGTGCTCGCCACAAACCGCGAAGACCTCGAACGCCTGCTGCGCACGCTCAATGAGCGCATCGCCTTTCTGGTAAAAGGCGGACCGGTCGCCCAGGTCGACCCCAAGCTGCCGCCGGTGGATTCGGGCATCCTCGGCCCGGTGGTCACCCCGGACAACCTGACCATCACCGTGTCCGTCGGCGAGTCTCTGTTCGATGAGCGTTTTGCCCTGGCCAACGTCAAGCCCAAACGCCTGAGCCGCATGCAAGGCTTCCCCAACGACGCTCTGGACCCGGCCCAGTGCCACGGCGACTTGAGCCTGCAGTTTTGCGCCAATACCGCGGACACCAATATCCACGCGTTGCGCGACATTGTTAAAAACCTGCCCGACCTGCTGCTGGTGCGCTGGAAGCAGGAAGGCACCGTACCGCCCCAAGCCCCGGTGAAACCCGGCGAGCCCGCGCAAAGTGCGCGCAATTTCCTGGGATTTCGTGACGGCTCGGCCAACCCCGACTCCACCGACCCTTCGGCCATGAACCAGATTGTCTGGGTCCGGCCCGACAGCGACGAACCGCAGTGGGCAGTCAACGGCAGTTACCAGGCGGTGCGCATCATCCGCAACTTCGTCGAACGCTGGGACCGAACCCCGCTGCAGGAGCAGGAAAGCATTTTCGGCCGCACCAAGGCCAACGGTGCGCCCATGGATGGCACCCGGGAAACCGACGTGCCGGATTACAGCAAGGACCCCCACGGCAAGATCACCAAACTGGACGCCCATATTCGTCTGGCCAATCCGCGCACTGCGCAGGCACGCAACAGCCTGATCCTGCGCCGGCCGTTCAATTACTCCAATGGCGTCAACAAAAACGGCCAGCTGGACATGGGCCTGTTGTTTATCTGCTACCAGAGCAACCTGGAACAGGGCTTTATCGCGGTGCAAACCCGTCTCAACGGTGAACCCCTTGAGGAGTACCTCAAGCCCGTGGGCGGCGGCTTTTTTTTCACCCTGCCGGGCGTACGCGACGAGCAGGATTTTATCGGCCGCTCGCTGCTTGATGCTGCCACACGCACCTGAACCTCAACCCACCGGAAAAAGTCCCATGAAGAAGACCCCGCTCGCACTGTTTCTGGCCCTGGGCTTGCTCCACACCCCTCTGTCGGCGCTCGCTGCAACCGCGCCACTGGACTTGGTGCAACCTGTTTCGGACTACAAGATCTACGTCACCGAACAACTGGATGAGCTGGCCAGCAACACGCAAAAATTCACCGACGCAGTAAAAAAAGGCGATCTGGCGACGGCGAAAAAACTCTATGCACCAACCCGGGTGTACTACGAGTCGATCGAGCCGATTGCCGAACTGTTCAGCGACCTCGACGCCTCGATCGACTCCCGGGTCGACGATCATGAAAAAGGCGTCACCGCCCCCGACTTCACCGGTTTTCACCGCATCGAATACAGTCTGTTCGCCGAGAACAGCACCCAGGGTCTGGACAAGCTGGCGGACGGCCTGAACAACGACGTCAAGGACCTGCAAGCCCGTGTCGCCGGGCTAACCTTCCCGCCGGAAAAAGTCGTCGGCGGTGCTGCGGCACTGATGGAAGAAGTGGCCGCCACCAAGATTTCCGGCGAGGAAGACCGCTACAGCCACACCGACCTGTATGACTTCCAGGGCAACGTGGACGGCGCGAAAAAGATCTTCGATCTGTTCCGTGCGCAAATCGAACAGAACGACAAGGCCTTTGCCGCCAAAGTGGATAAAAACTTCGCGACGGTAAACAGCATCCTGGCCAGATACAAAACCGCCGATGGCGGCTTTGAGACCTATGACAAGGTCAAGGAAAACGACCGCAAGGCTCTCGTCGGGCCGGTCAATACCCTGGCCGAAGACCTGTCGACCCTGCGCGGCAAGCTGGGCTTGAACTGATTAAAGGCTTTTGGCAGCGCCAACCGATGTGATTCACGTCACATATCCGCAGGTTGGCGCTATCGCATTACCCCCGTACTTAGTGCTCATCGGGCATAGGGTCTGTGCTGGGTCACTGTTCAAAATCGTTCAAACAATGTATGAATCCTCCTGTTTATGAAAAGTACTACTGCCCCGTTACATAATGTTTGGGTGCTCAAATACTTTCCTGAATAGCACCTGTCTAGCGTTTAGAAAGGACGCACTGTTGATCCAACTTTCATAGGTTTTTCACAAGGAGGCGTTTAACGTATGCAACAGCCCATCAGGCAAAGCCCGAAGAGTTTGCAACAAAATCATGTAGATAACGCTTTAGAACGACTTTACCTTTGTTAAAAACCGGCTTTACTCGTAAAGGGCCAGAGTCTTTGCAGTGCCCCGAGTTTGGTCAACAAAGACATGTCGTCTTGTGCCATTGAAACTGACTGGAACGAATACCTTGAAACCCTACCCAATCCAGTGTGTGTCGATCGTCATTCCGGTCTACAACGAAGAAGAAAGCCTTCCCGAACTCTTGCGCCGCACCGAAGCCGCCTGCGCCCAATTGAGCCAGGCCTATGAAATCGTCCTGGTCGACGATGGCAGCCGGGACAAATCGGCGCAAATCCTCGAAGACGCCGCCGCGCGTGAAGGCAGCCCGGTGGTTGCCGTGATCCTCAACCGCAACTACGGCCAGCATGCCGCAATCATGGCCGGCTTTGAGCATTCCAAAGGCGACGTGGTGATCACCCTGGATGCCGACCTGCAAAACCCGCCGGAGGAAATTCCACGGCTGGTGGCACAGGCTGCACTGGGCTACGACGTGGTGGGTACGGTACGTAACAACCGTCAGGACTCTGCCTGGCGCCGCTGGCCTTCACGCCTGATCAACCTGGCCGTGCAGCGCTCCACCGGGGTTGCCATGAGCGACTACGGCTGCATGCTGCGCGCCTATCGCCGCAGCATCGTCGACGCCATGCTGGCCTGCCGCGAGCGCAGCACCTTTATCCCGATCCTGGCCAACAGCTTTGCCCGCCACACTACCGAGGTGCTGGTCGAGCACGCCGAGCGTGAGCACGGCGACTCCAAGTACAGCGCCATGCGCCTGATCAACCTGATGTTCGACCTGATCACCTGCATGACCACCACCCCCCTGCGCCTGCTGAGCATCATCGGTTTCAGCATGGCTGCACTGGGCGCGCTGTTCGCTGTCGCGCTGATCATGTTGCGGCTGATCTTCGGTGCAAGCTGGGCAGGCGACGGCACTTTCGTGCTGTTTGCGGTGCTCTTCGTGTTTACCGGTGGCCAATTTATCGGCATGGGCCTTCTGGGTGAATACCTGGGCCGCATGTACAGCGATGTTCGCGCACGGCCACGGTTCTTCATTGAAAAAATCGTGCGCGCCGAACCTGCAACTTCTTCGGTTACAACTAGCACCCCGACTTCTTCTACTTCGACACAGGTCCAATCATGAGTTTGAAAGCCGTTGTTTTCGCCTATCACGATATTGGCTGCACAGGCATCGAAGCCTTGCTCAGTGCAGGCTATGAAATTTCTGCTGTGTTCACCCATGCTGACGACCCCAAGGAAAACAACTTCTACGGTTCTGTCGCGCAACTGTGTGCGCGTAAAGGCATCCCGGTCCACGCCCCTGAAGACGCCAACCACCCGTTGTGGATCGAACGTATCCGCAAACTGAATGCCGATTACATTTTCTCGTTCTACTACCGCAACCTGCTGGGCGAAGAGCTGCTGGCCAGCGTCAGCAAGGGCGCCTTCAACCTGCACGGTTCGCTGCTGCCACGCTACCGTGGCCGCGCACCGGCCAACTGGGTGCTGGTCAACGGCGAAACCGAAACCGGCGTAACCCTGCACCGCATGGTCAAGCGCGCCGACGCGGGTGACATCCTGGCCCAGCAGCGCATCAGCATCGAACGCTCGGATACCGCCCTGACCCTGCACGCCAAGCTGCGCGAAACCGCTGCCCAACTGCTGGCCGAGGCCCTGCCGCTGCTGCCGCAAGGCAAGCTGACCGAAACCCCGCAGGACGAATCCAAGGCCACCTATTTCGGTCGCCGCACTCCGGCTGACGGCCTGCTGCAATGGACCCGCCCGGCTGAAGAACTGTTCAACCTGGTGCGCGCTGTCACTCAACCGTACCCGGGCGCCTTCTGCGCCGTGGGCGAGCACAAGCTGATCGTCTGGGGCGCCGAAGTGGTTGCCGGCAACCAGGGCCATGCACCTGGCCAGGTCATCAGCTGCGACCCGCTGCGCATTGCATGCGGCACAGACTCGCTGGTCATCACTGCCGGCCAGCGCAATGACAACGGCCTGTACTTGAGCGGCCCGCAACTGGCCCGCGAGCTGGGCCTGGTGGAAGGTTCGCGCCTGCGTGGCGCTGAGTCCGGCCGCCCGGCACGCCGCACCCGCGTGCTGATCCTGGGTGTCAACGGCTTTATCGGTAACCACTTGTCCGAGCGCCTGCTGCAGGACGACCAGTACGAAGTGTATGGCCTGGACATCGGCTCCGACGCCATCGACCGCCTGCGCAGCCACCCCAACTTCCACTTCGTGGAAGGCGACATCAGCATCCACACCGAGTGGATCGAATACCACATCAAGAAGTGCGACGTGGTCCTGCCACTGGTGGCGATCGCCACGCCAATCGAATACACCCGCAACCCGTTGCGCGTATTCGAACTGGACTTCGAGGAAAACCTCAAGCTGGTGCGCTACTGCGTCAAGTACAACAAGCGCGTGATCTTCCCGTCCACATCCGAAGTGTATGGCATGTGCCAGGACAAGAACTTCGACGAAGACACCTCCAACCTGATCGTTGGCCCGATCAACAAGCAACGCTGGATCTACTCGGTCTCCAAGCAGCTGCTGGACCGCGTAATCTGGGCCTACGGCCAGAAAGGCCTGAAGTTCACCCTGTTCCGTCCGTTCAACTGGATGGGCCCGCGTCTTGACCGCCTGGACTCGGCACGGGTTGGCAGCTCGCGCGCCATCACCCAATTGATCCTGCACCTGGTGGAAGGCACCCCGATTCGTCTGGTAGACGGCGGCGAGCAAAAACGCTGCTTCACCGACGTGGCCGACGGCATCGAAGCCCTGGCACGCATCATCGACAACAAGGGTGGCAAGTGCGACGGCCAGATCATCAACATCGGCAACCCGGACAACGAAGCCAGCATTCGTCAACTGGGCGAAGAATTGCTGCGTCAGTTCGAAGCGCACCCGCTGCGTGACAACTTCCCGCCGTTTGCCGGTTTCCGTGATGTTGAAAGCCAGTCGTTCTACGGCACTGGCTACCAGGACGTCAGCCATCGCAAGCCAAGCGTGGAAAACGCCCGTCGCCTGATCGACTGGACGCCGACCACAGAACTGAGCGAAACCATTGGCAAGACCCTGGACTTCTTCCTGCGTGAAGCCATGGTAGAAATCGCGGAAAAACGCTGATGCAAGCTGGACTACGCATTGATGTCGACACATACCGCGGAACCCGTGAGGGGGTTCCGCGGTTACTCGAACTGCTCGACGAAGCCCAGATCAAGGCCACGTTTTTTTTCAGCGTGGGGCCCGACAACATGGGTCGCCATTTATGGCGGCTGATCAAGCCCCAGTTCTTTTGGAAAATGATGCGCTCCAAGGCCGCCAGCCTTTATGGCTGGGATATTTTGCTCGCCGGCACCGCCTGGCCGGGCAAACCGATCGGCAAGGATCTGGGGCACTTGATGCGCCAGACCCTGGCCGCTGGCCATGAGGTCGGCCTGCACGCCTGGGATCACCACGGCTGGCAGGCCAACACCGCACGCTGGAGCGAAGCGCAGCTGATCGAGCAGATCCGCCGGGGTGTCGACACCCTGAGCGACATCACCGGGGAGGCGGTCGAATGCTCGGCCGCCGCCGGTTGGCGTGCCGACGAACGCGTGGTCCAGGCCAAGGAAACCTTTGGTTTTCGCTACAACAGTGATTGCCGCGGGCACAGTCTGTTTCGGCCAAGGTTGGCCGACGGCAGGCTGGGCGCGCCACAAATCCCTGTGGATTTACCCACGTTCGATGAAGTGGTCGGGCCAGAGCTGAGTGCCGCCGATTTCAATTCATTCATTCTTGATCGCTTCAGCCCGCAAAAGCTGAATGCGTACACCATTCACGCTGAAGTAGAAGGGATTCTAATGGCCAACGACTTCCGTCAATTGCTGGCGCAAGCCCGTGCGCGAGACATTCACTTTCACCCCCTGCGCGACCTGCTCCCCGCCGACCTCGACAGCCTGCCTGCCGGGCAGTTGAGCCGTGGCGTACTGGAAGGCCGAGAAGGCTGGTTGGGAGTGCAGAAGCCATGACGTCACGCTGGACAATACCGCTGCTGGTTCTGGCCTTTATCGCCTTTTACCTGTTGCCGCTGGGTACCCACGGCCTGTGGATCCCGGACGAAACGCGCTATGCACAGATCGGCCAGCAAATCCTGATCGATGGCAACTGGGTCACGCCGCACTTCATGGACCTGCGCTACTTCGAGAAGCCGATTGCCGGTTACTGGATGATTGCCATCGGCCAGGCCATTTTTGGCGAAAACCTGTTCGGTGTGCGTATTGCCTCGGCCATTGCCACCGGCTTGAGCGTGTTCCTGGCCTATGCCGTGGCCCGCCGCCTGTGGAATGACCCGCGCAAGAGCTTTGCCTGTGCCCTGGTGTACATGACCTTTGGCCTGATTGCCGGCCAGGCGGGTTATTCCAACCTCGATCCGCAGTTCACCCTGTGGGTCAACCTGAGCATGGTAGCGCTGTGGTTTGCCGTCGACAGCAGCTCCAGCCGTGATCGCCTGATCAGTTGGGCGGTACTGGGTTTTGCCTGCGGCATGGGCTTTATGACCAAGGGCTTCCTGGCCCTGCTGCTGCCGGTACTGATTGCCCTGCCCTACATGCTGTGGCAAAAGCGCTTCCTGGAGCTGGTCAAATACGGCCTGGTGGCCATGCTGGTAGCGGCCATTGTCTCGCTGCCGTGGGTGCTGGCAGTACACGCCCAGGAGCCTGACTACTGGCGTTTCTTCTTCTGGCACGAGCATATCCGCCGCTTTGCCGGTGACGACGCCCAGCACGGTCGCCCGTGGTGGTTCTACCTGCCGCTGCTGGTTGTCTCCAGCCTGCCCTGGGCAGCCCTGTTGCCGGTTGCCTTCAAGGACGCCTGGAACAACAAGCGTCATGCAAGCATTGTGTTCCTGCTGCTGTGGCTGCTGCTGCCGTTGGGGTTGTTCAGCCTGAGCAAGGGCAAGCTGCCGACCTATATCATGCCGTGCATGCTGCCGCTGGCGCTGCTGCTGGGCCACGCGATGATGCAACGGGTTGAACAGGCCAAAACCAGCGCCCTGCGCTTTAATGGCGCGCTCAACCTGATCGGCGGCAGTGCCGCATTGCTGGCCCTGGTGTACTTCCAGGTCAAGCAGCCGTTCTATGACAACGAACCGCTGCATATGGCCCTGCTGGTCGTGGTGCTGCTGACGTGGATCATCACCGGCCTGCTGACATTGAGCAAACCGTTGAAAATGTGGGCTGCGCCGGCGCTGGCAATGGGTGTTCTGGTACTGCTGCTGCCAGCCGCCATGCCGACCAGCGTGGTGCACAACAAAATGCCTGACCAGTTTGTCCTTGAACATAAGGATGAGCTGTCCCAGGCCAAAACCTTCCTCAGCAACGACCTGGGCGCCGCTTCTGCCCTGGCCTGGCGCCTGCGCCGCCCCGACGTGACGCTCTACAACACCCAGGGTGAGGTCAAGTACGGCCTGACCTACGACGATGCCAAGGGCAAAAGCATTGGCCTGGCCGAAGTGGGCCAGTGGATGGCGGATGCCCGCCGCAAAGGCCCGGTCGGCGTGGTGATGCGCGTCAAGGATAGCGATGAAAGCCATGAAATGGACGAGCTGCCCAAAGATGCCAAGCGCTATGACGAAGGCAATATGGTGATTCTGATTTACCCGCAGATTGCTCCATGACCCTGACGCTACTGCTGTTGGCATGCCTGTTGACCTGTGCCGGCCAGATCGCCCAGAAGTACGCGGTCGAAGGCTGGCGCGGGGTTGACACCGGGGTGGGGCAAAAACTGCGCTCACCCTGGTTATGGCTGGCACTGCTGTGCCTGGGCTTGGGCTTGCTGGTGTGGTTGCTGGTGCTGCAACGGCTTGAGGTCGGGGTTGCCTACCCGATGCTCAGCCTGAATTTTGTACTGATTACCCTGGTGGCCCGCTACCTGTTCAAGGAAACCATCGACCTGCGCCATTGGTTGGGCGTCGGGCTGGTGATTGCCGGGGTGGTTTTGCTGGGGCAACACGCATGAGCCTGTACCGTGGATTTGCTTTTGCTTCAGGCAGCGTGTTGCTGGTCAGTGGTGCCCAACTGGGCATGCGCTGGAGCATGACGCGCCTGCCTGAGCCGGCTCAATGGCTGGCCGCCATCAGCCAGGGCGATGTCTCTCTGATGGCCTTGGCCGTGGTGTTTGCCGCGATCGTTGCGTATGCCCTGTCGATGCTGTGCTGGTTGCTGGCCCTGCGCGACTTGCCACTGGGCCGCGCCTATTCGCTGCTGAGTATCAGCTATGCATTGGTGTACCTGCTGGCGGCGAGCCTGCCGGTATTCCATGAAAGCTTCACCCTTTCAAAAACCCTTGGAGTGACACTGGTCATTCTGGGGGTGCTGACCATCAATTCTCGACGTACCCGCAGGAACTGCGCATGAAAATCAGTGTATTTGGTAGTGGTTATGTAGGCCTGGTGCAGGCGACGGTTCTGGCGGAAGTCGGCCACGATGTGATCTGCATGGACATTGACCAGAAAAAGGTCGAGTCGCTGCAACAAGGCCACGTCAGTATTTTCGAGCCGGGGCTCTCCGCCCTGGTGCGCGAAAACCTCGAAAGCAAGCGCCTGCGTTTTACCAGCGACGAAAAAACCGCCGTCGAACACGGCCAGGTACTGTTTATCGCCGTGGGCACGCCGCCAAGCGAAGATGGCTCGGCTGACCTGGGCCAGGTGTTCTCCGTTGGTGACGCCGTTGCCCGCCACCGCAAGGAGCCGCTGATCCTGGTGGAGAAGTCCACCGTGCCGGTGGGCACCGGCGATGCCCTCACCGCCCATATCAACAAGGCCCTGGAACAGGCCGGGCGCACGCTGCAATTTGACGTAGTGTCCAACCCGGAATTTCTCAAGGAAGGCTCCGCCGTCACCGACTGCCGTCGCCCGGACCGCATCATCATTGGTTGCGCCCGCGATGAAGTGCGCGAGGTCATGCGTGACCTCTACGCCCCGTTCAACCGCAACCATGACCGCATCATTTTCATGGACCTGCGCAGCGCCGAGCTGACCAAATACGCCGCCAACTGCATGCTGGCAACCAAGATCAGCTTTATCAACCAGATTGCCGAACTGGCCGAGCACCTGGGCGCCGACATCGAGGCCGTGCGCCTGGGCATTGGCGCCGACCAGCGCATTGGCTATCACTTCATCTACCCGGGCTGCGGCTATGGCGGCTCGTGTTTCCCCAAAGACATGCGCGCGCTGATCCACAGTGCCCAGCAGGTCAATTGCTCCAGCGATCTGCTGCAAGCAGTCGAAGCGATCAACGAGCGGCAGAAGCACAAGCTGTTCGAACGCATCAACGCGTTCTTCAAGGGCAACCTTGAAGGCAAGACCTTTGCGTTATGGGGCCTGGCGTTCAAACCCAACACCGATGACATGCGCGACGCACCCAGCCGCGTATTGATGGAGGCCCTGTGGGCTGCCGGGGCCAATGTGCGCGCTTTCGACCCCGAAGCCATGCAGGAAACCCAGCGCCTGTACGGCGACGAGCCGCGCCTGAGCCTGATGGGCACGCCAGAGTCGACCCTCAACGGCGCCGACGCATTGATCGTGTGTACCGAGTGGCAGCAATTCAAGGCGCCGGACTTCGACCTGATCAAGCAGCGCCTGAATACTCCGGTGATCTTTGACGGGCGCAACCTGTATGACGGTGAGCGTCTGGCCAAGATCGGCTTGCAGTACTTCCCGATGGGGCGAGGCGAGTCCTGCAACTTGCCGGTAGGCTCGACAGCCCTTTGATGATCTAGCAGCGCCGCCATTGGCAACAATGGCGGCGTTTTCATGTGCGCTGCGATGAGTCAAGGAGACTCGACATGCCTGCCGCTTTCACCTCCCCAGCCCTGCTCACCCTGCGCAGGCAATCGCTGATGCTGGGCGCGCTCGCCCTGCTGCTGTTTATCCTGGGCAACCATCAGGAGGCAGCGATCGGCTTTGATTCGCGCTTTGTCATGTTTGCCAACGAAATGCTGCGCAACGGCCCCGGTTTTTTCCCGACCACCTACGGCCAGCCCTATGCGGATTACAGCGCCACCTCGACAGTGATCACCTGGTTGCTGTCGCTGCCCTTCGGCAAAGTCACCAGCCTCACCGCATGGCTGCCCTCGGCCTTTGCCAGCGCTACGATTGTGACCTTGATGTATCGCCTGGTTGCGGCGCAATCGCGAACCTGGGCGCTGGTCAGCGTGGCGCTGCTGTTGCTGAGCATGACCTTTGTCACCGAAACCCGTGCGGTATCGTTGGACCAGATGCTCGCCGCCGTCAGTTTCAGTGCCTTTTACCTGGCCTACTCCCATGATCACTTTGCTGCACCGCGCCGACATTTCTGGCTGCTGGCCCTGCTGGTGCTGGGCTTCGCCATTCGCGGGCCGATCGGCCTGGTGATCCCCACCGGTATCCTGTGCAGTTATTACCTGCTCAATGGCCAGTGGCGCCGCCTGATCAGCTTCGGGCTGCAAGCGCTGGTATTGCTGATAGCGTGCATAGGCACCCTGTTGCTGCTGGCCTGGCTCAGTGGCGGCGAAGCCTTTGTACACGAAGTGATCCGCATGCAAGTCACCGGGCGCATGGACGGCACCGAAGGCGCCAGCAGCGTGCTGTACTACTTCACCAGCTCCATGGGCAACTATGCGCTGGCGTATCCGCTCGCCGTGGCGGTGCTGCTGGCAATCCTGATTACCGGGCGCCATCACTCTGGCCCGGCCTTGCAACTGGTCAAATACTGCGTTGCCGCGGCTTTGGTCGTGATGATCGGGCTGTCGATTCCCCAGGCGAAAAAAGCCCGCTACCTGCTGCCCATGTTGCCGATGGCCGCGATTATTGCGGCCTACCCGTTTCAGGTCGTGAACGGGCGAGTGTTTGCTGGCCTGCGCGGCTTGATTCAAGGGTTGTTGCTGCTGCTGCCGGGTTTGCTGATAGTTGGCCTGATGGTGGTACGCAAGCGTTTTGGCGATGAACTTCCGTCCTTGACGGTCATTTTCGTCGTGCTGGCGGTTCTGCAGGTTCTGGCCATTGCCTTGTTGTTCAAGGCCAAATGGCGTGTTGCCGGGCTGGCAGCCTGCGCAGTACTGGCGCTGTGGAGCAGCTACATCATGGTCTTCGAACCTGCCGAACGCAGCCTCTACGATACCCGTACCTTTACCCTAAAGGCGCTGCAACTGATCGACCAGGCCCCGGCGCCGGTAGTGCTGCACGGCATGGGCAAGGACGCCAAGGCGATCAAGTTCATGGTCAACGTCAACCGTGACCTGCTGCCACTGTTCACCCAGTCGCCAGCAGAGCTTGCCGCCTTGCCGACCCCGGCCTGGATCATCATGGACCTCAAGGATTATCAAGCCCTGCAAGGCACCGCGTTGGGCAATCTGGCACCGGCACTGAGCGGGCGCTTCGACAAGAACGACTACGTGTTGCTGCATCTGCCTTGACCCTGTGGGAGCGGGCTTGCCCGCGATGCAAGCGCTGCGGTCTGTCAGGCAGTGCGCGTCGATACCATCGCGGGCAAGCCCGCTCCCACAACTACAGCAAAACGGCAGACCACAAACATTGCGCCTGCGGTTACAATCCCCGCCCTTCTCTCTTATCCCAGGAATCCCAATGTCAGGGCTCGAACTGTTTGCCGCCGCGCTCGGCGTCATTGCCGTCTGGTTGACAGTCAAACAGAACCCCTGGTGCTGGCCCATTGGCCTGGTGATGGTGCTGCTTTACAGCTGGATATTTTTTGAGATCAAGCTGTATTCCGGCATGCTTTTGCAGGTGTTTTTTGCCCTGCTGCAAGTCTATGGCTGGTGGCAGTGGACCCGCTCGGGAGCGCAGCACGAAGGCCGTGTGGTCAGCCGTTTAAGTACCTTGCAAGTGCTCGGCGGCGTGGTTGCAGGCGCCATCGGCAGCGTGGCGCTCGGCGCAGCAATGGCCCACTGGACCGACTCCACATTTCCCTGGTCAGATGCCACGCTGACCGCCTTCAGCCTGGTTGCGCAATTGTGGATGGCACAAAAGCGCCTGCAGTGCTGGGCACTGTGGTGCGTAATCGATGTGCTCTATATCGGTTTTTTCGCCTGGCAGGACCTGTACTTCACCGCCGGCCTGTACGCGCTGTTTACCCTGATTGCCATCCAGGGCTGGCGTGACTGGCGCCGCGACCCGGCGCTGCGCACATGAAGGTGGTGGTACTGGCGGGGCCGGAATCAAGCGGCAAGAGCTGGCTCGCCGCGCTTTTGCAGCAGCGCTTTAGCGGCACCATGGTGGGCGAGTATGTGCGCTACTTTATCGAGCAGAACCCCCGCGATACCTGCCTGGCTGATATTCCGGACATCGCTCGCGGGCAGCTTCGATGGGAAGACGAGGCGCGCGCCAAACAACCCGGACTGCTGATTCTGGATACTCATTTGCTCAGCAATATCCTCTGGAGCCAGACCCTGTTTGGCGACTGCCCCGCCTGGCTTGAAGCCGAATTGCTCAAACGTCACTACGACCTGCATTTGCTGCTGTCCCCTGACGATGTGGAGTGGACCGCTGACGGCCAGCGCTGCCAACCCTCGCTTACGGAACGCCAGGCGTTTTTTGCGGCCAGCCTTCAATGGCTCACCGATCATCAACAACCCGTTCAGGTGATAACCGGAGACTGGCATGCCCGGCAACAGCATGCCTGCGCCGCCGTCGAACAATTATTGAGTTGCGCAGAAACTTATTGCGCAAGTATTAGTCATTAAGTTGTGTTGTTTACAATAAACAACTGGCACACAAACCACTTAATGGTTTCAGCTTGCTGCCCATGTCCGTTGCTGATACATGAAAAATTCGTGAAGCCGCTAAAATACTGGCCTGAAGCACAACTTGCGAATTTGTAAAGTTCTTGAAACACCCCCTCATTTTACGCAAAAAACAGTTAGGCCCTTATTGCGCAAGCGTGTGGCCTGCTGCCCGCCCTCTCAAATTCGTTACAGCTGATCAAGTACCTGACAGTCATCGCGCTGCGTGCTGTTGTTTCCAAAGATTAAATTAAAAGTGGCACAGCTAATGCTCTCTCCTTATCACGCTGACTTGGGTCAGCGGCGCAAAGGGAGCACACTTCATGGGGCATACAAGTCGTGGTCATAGTCAGCTGCTGATGGCGTGCAGCATCGGCGTCTTGCTGGGCTGGTGCAGCGTTGTTCAGGCCGCTGGCAACGGCGAAATTATCCTGACCCGTACAGTGCAGCCCCATGCAGTGGGCAATCCGCCCATGCACCCAGATCCCGACCCGCTCACCGTCAATGCCAGCCCCTTGGTCCAGGTCATGGGTGCCACCCGCGAGCTGAGTGATGGTGATTTTGCCAGCGTCAGCAGTGGTACTGCACTCAGCCGTAGCATCATGCCTTCTGGCAACACATTGCCCGGGCTCAACACCAGCAACGGCCTGCCAGGCATGAGCAACGGCCACGGTGGCGGCAGCGGCGGCACCCTGTCCAACACCATAGGTAACAGCATCGAACAGGGCATGCGGCCGCTCTCTGCACTGAGTCAGGGGAAATAACATGACTGCCTGCCGCCTGCCTGTGCTGATTGCCGCGCTGATAGCCACGTCCAGCGCGCTGGCAGCTTCTGATAACAACGCCACCATCGACAATTCCGGCGCCGGTTACCACGGCAACGTGACTCTCAACCAGGCAGCTGGCGACCAGCAGCAACAGGTCAACGTACGCGCCGTGGCCATCGGTACCGCGGCCAAGGCCAGTACTGCGGTCAGTCAAAAAATCACCACGGCGACCGACCCCGCGCTCAATGCCAGGGCCGCGATTGGCGGCAACTCTTTCAGTAACGGCAGCGGCGCGATTGGTATCAACCAGTCCGCCGGGGCCAACAATCAAATGGTCAATGCAGTACGGGTCGGCATCAGTGCCCAGCCGCAAGGCATCGACGACAGCGCCCTGTCCCAACAGAACGTGGCGCTACCAAACTCGGGTACCGCACTCCCCGCCAGCGGCAGTCGCCAGATCGTCAACAGCGATCAGGCCTTCACCGGCAGCCGAGGGGTGGTGCAGTTGAACCAGAGTGCCGGGGTGGGGAACCGCATGGCTAACACCCTGAATATCCGGGTTGCTGATTGACCCGATAACAACGCAGTGCAATTAGAAAGTGCCAACACTTAACACAACTAATGAAGCACGGAGAATCACCATGAAACCTTCAAGCGCTTTGAAACCTCTGGCATTCGCCATGGCCGCCCTTCTGTCCGTTGCAGCACAGGCCCACAACGATGGCCCACCACCGCCATCCAACCCGCCATCTTATACGCTGGATCCTAATGCGTCGGCGGCTGCAGTTGTGATCGACTCGCAAAACAGTCACAACAACAAAGTGACCAACAAGGCGATCAAAAACACCGCGACCGTCAAAGACTCGGTCAAAGGTGCTGAAGGCAACATGGGCGTCAACGCCGCCGCCGGTTCCGGCAACCAACAAGACAATGCCGCGGCAATAGCCACCTCAGATGAAACCTTTGTGTTTGGTACCGCCGCGTCCCTGACCAGCGTCACCCAGACCAACAGCCACAACAACGACCACAATTACGGCACACAAAACAACGCCCTGCTCAAAAGCTCCGGCAACGGCAGTTCGGGCAACGTGGGTATAAACGTGGCTGCCGGCGACTTCAACCAACAGAAAAACAACCTGGCCATCGCCGTTTCCAATGGCCGCATCGCCACCGCTGGCGCAACTGCCAGCCAAACCTCGAACAACCTGTCGGTGATCAACGAGGCCGGTGCCTCTTATCTGAGCAATGTGAATACCTGGTCGCAAGGGCCAAGCTGGAACAACAACAAAACGCCAGTCGTCAACAATGCCACCATGGACCATTCGTTCAATGGCATTTCGGGCAATGGCGGTGCCAACATCGCAGCGGGTGTGGGCAACCAGCAAAGCAACTCGCTGTCCATCGCGGCAGGCTGCAAAGTCTGCATGTAATCGCGACAGCACACGAAGGGTCTCGTTCACGAGACCCTTTTCACTCCCCTGCCAGGCGTATCAATCATGCGTATTGTCGCCCTCAGCCTGTTGTTCTGCCTGACCGGTATGAGCCAGGCCGCGCAAATGCCGATCGCCGCCATGCCCGGGGGCAACCTGGTGTTCAAGCACGTACAGAGCATTCGTGAGCGGCGTTTTGCGGATATCGTCGAGCAAAAAACTGACTTCAGTTGTGGCGCAGCTGCATTGGCCACGATTTTGCGCCAGGCCTACTGGCTGGATGTCAACGAAGACCAGATCATCAAGGGCATGCTGCAAAACGCCGATCAGGATCTGGTGCGCACCCAGGGGTTTTCCATGCTCGACATGAAACGCTACGTCGAAAGCATCGGCATGCGCGCCCGGGGTTACCGGATCCCGGCCCAAAGCCTGGAAAGTGTCAACATACCGGTTGTGGTGCTGCTGGACATTCGCGGCTACAAGCACTTTGTGGTCTTGCAGCGCACGCAAAAAGACTGGGTGTATATCGGCGACCCGGTGCTCGGTCACAAACGCTACTCCCATGAAGATTTCCTCAAGGGCTGGAATGGCATTGTGTTCGCCATCATCGGCCCCGGCTACGACAAGACCAATGCATTACTGACGCCCCCTGCTCCGCTGACAGCGAAAAACCAGCTCGATGGTTTCAGCCCGGTCAAGGATGCAGAACTTATGGACTTCGGATTTATCCAAAGCGACTTTTTTTAGGTGCGCAGCATGACTACGGAGCCCAGGGCTCCTGGAGCAGCACATGAAAATGCCCATCTGGCTGATTGCCGCCTGCCTTGCGACCAGCCTGCCCGTCCAGGCAGCTTCGGCCTTTAAACCGGTCGAATTGAAAGACCAGGAAATGTCCGAGTTGCGTGGCCGCTATGTCATGCCGGGACGGATCATCAGTTTTGGCGTGGTGATGAACAGCACCTGGACCAGCAGCAATGGCGATGTTATCGGCGCCAAAGCCTCCATGACGGTGCAAAGCACGGTTGAACCGCGCTTCTATGTGTCTACCTACAGTACGCCCGGCAACGGCGCACATGTCGCTGCCGGCACTGGTTCGGTCACCGGCGGCGCAGGGCTGACCACCGGCCAGGGCGTAACCCAGAGCGTCAGGGCTGCGGGTGACAATAACAGCGCCTATAACAATGTCGATATCAATGTCAGCGAGGCCAACCAGGCCCCTCTGGTCAGCCAGCAAGGCACCTTGCTGAGCGCCAACAACCCCGTTACCCAAACGGGCGGTGCAGGTAACCTGACCGTTTCTGCAACCGGTGGTGGCGTGCAGGTAGCGATCCAGGCGAACAACAACCAAGGCAGTTCATTGCAACAAATCGCCCAAGGCGGCGTGTTGCAGAACACCACGCTACTGGGCGGCAGCAATATGGTTAACAACCTCACCCAACTTAATGTGGTGCTGCGCAACAACTTACCCAGTACAGGCGCACTGGACTGTGATTTGAGTCCGCTAAAAGGTCTTCGCAACATGGGATATTGAACTAGGCTCAAATTCTTATAATTCGAGTTATTTTGGACGGCCTATTTCATGCATCGAACGCTTACCTTTCGCGCAGTTGTATGTATAAGCACTCTTTTCCCGTCAGCCCTGCTTTTTGCAGCCCCTGATAGTGATGTAGAGCTACTGAAAAAAGAACTTATGGAGCTACGCCAGCGTTACGATCAACAACAAAAAGCCCTGGCTGTACTTGAACAGCGTGTTCGACAAGTGGAAGACCAGCCTGCGGCTCCTCCTCCCAAGCGCCTGGCCAAGTCCCCGGCCGACATGAAAGGCAACCAGGGTATTGCCGCAGCCGCAGCCAGCGGTGGTGCTGCAGGGGGCACTGCAGCGGTATCAGGCAGCTCTTACGGGCAAGCACTCAAGGATGACTCCGCACCGGCGCAAAGCGTGGTCAACCTCTACGATGAGGCCAGCGGGTTCTTCGGCGGTGGCAAGTTCAGCTTCGAAACCGGCATCACTTATTCGCGCTATGACACCCGCCAGTTGATCCTCAATGGTTTCCTGGCCCTGGACTCGATCTTCCTGGGCAACCTGAACCTGGACCGGATCAAGGCCGACAACTGGACCCTGGACCTCACCGGTCGCTATAACCTGGACAACCGCTGGCAGTTCGACGTCAACGTGCCAGTCATTTACCGCGAGAGTACTTACCAGTCCGGCGGGGCCAACGGCGGTGATGCACAAGCCACTTCCGAACAAACGGTCACCCGTGACCCGACCATCGGTGATATCAACTTCGGCGTCGCCTACAAGTTCCTCGATGAATCGGTCAATACTCCGGACGCGGTGTTCAGCGTGCGCGTCAAGGCACCCACCGGCAAGGATCCGTTCGGGATCAAGCTGGTTCAATCGGTTGACAATACCAACGTATTTACCCCTGAAGACCTGCCTACCGGTAACGGCGTATGGTCGATCAGCCCCGCCATCTCCCTGGTCAAGACCTTCGACCCGGCCGTGTTGTTTGGCACCCTGTCGTACACCCACAACCTCGAAGAGTCATTTGACGACATCAGTTCCACGCAAAACCTCAAGCAGCCCGGCAAGGTCAAACTGGGTGACAGCTTCCAGATTGGGGCCGGCGTGGCTTTTGCTCTCAACGAAAAAATGAGCATGTCGTTTTCCGTATCCGACCTGATACAGAAAAAGAGCAAGCTCAAGCAGGATGGCGGTGACTGGCAAACTGTCACTACCAGTGATGCCAACGCCGGTTACTTCAACATCGGCATGACCGTGGCGGCCACCGATAACCTGACCATCGTACCCAACCTGTCGATTGGCATGACCGACGATGCGCCGGACTTCACGTTCAGCCTGAAATTCCCTTACTACTTCTAGCTCACAAAAAAGGCCCGCAGCATGGCAATGCTGCGGGCCTTTTTGCCGCTCAGCGGATGTGATGCTTGTGCAACAATCGATAAAACGTCGGCCGCGACACCCCGAGTACCTTGGCAGCCAGACTCAGATTATCGCTGTGCAGGTTCAACACCTCGCACAACGCCTGGCGTTCGGCGCGGTCCTTGTATTGTTCCAGGGTGTTCATCGTGGCGACGAGCAACGGGCGCAATTCCAGACCCAGGTCATGTGCTTCGATCTGCCGTCCTTCGGCCATCACCAACCCGCGGCGTACGCGGTTGGCCAGTTCGCGCACGTTCCCGGGCCAGGCATGATTGCCTAGGGCAATCAGGGCCTCATCACTGAACGTACGCGGGCGGCGACCGGTTTCCAGGCTGTAGAAGCGAGCAAAGTGACTGGCCAGCATGGCCAGGTCACCATGACGCTCGCGCAAGGGTGAGGTGGTGACTTGCAACACATTGAGGCGGTAGTACAGGTCCTCGCGAAATTGGCCATTGGCAACCGCGGCCTCCAGATCGACATGGGTCGCCGCCAGGACACGCACATCGATGGGGATCGGCTGGTTGCCGCCAACTCGCTCGATGTGTTTTTCCTGCAAAAAGCGCAACAGGCTGGCTTGCAGCTCCAATGGCAGGTCTCCGACCTCATCCAGAAACAGCGTACCGCCATTGGCCGCCTCAATTCGTCCAACCCGGCGTTGATGGGCACCGGTAAAGGAACCTTTTTCATGGCCGAACAATTCAGACTGGATCAAATGGTCAGGTATCGAGCCGCAATTGATGGCAATAAAGGGTTTGCCGTTGCGCTGGGATTGACGGTGCAGTGTGCGGGCGACCAGTTCCTTGCCCGTACCGCTCTCGCCACGAATCAGAATGGGCGACTGGGTGGGTGCAAATTTGCTCACCATCGTGCGCAGGTCGCGCATCGAGCGGCTGTCACCCAGCAGCTCATCTTGTGGTATATCGGGCGCGGTTGTCGCCTGTCCGCGCAAGCACGCCATGCCAAAGGCCCGGCCGAGTGTGACCTGCACCCGGGAGACATCGAATGGCAACGTGTGAAAGTCAAAAAACCATTCACAGACAAAATTCCCGACATTGCTCATTTTCAGGACATCAGGGGTCAGCGCCGCAATCCACTCGGTGCCACTGCGACTGATCATGTCTTTTACGGCTTCAGGGCGTTCCAGATGAAAAGGTTGCAACCTCAACAGGCCAACGTCGCAAGAACGGTCGACCACCGTTGCCAGCGTGCAGCTGTCTACCGCCCAGCCGATGGTGCGCAGGCCCGGGAGCAACTCGTGACAATTTTCACAGGGATCAACCACCAGTAGACGTCGGGGAGAGGACATTGCAAGCATGACTGTTCCTTGGCGCCAGAAAAACATAAAACCGCATTCAAAACAGTCCCTTGTTATACCTACGCGTAACCTTAGCAAGGCAGTGGGGGCTTTCTCGATTGTTTGCTTATAACGCTAATAGCCAATCAAACTGTGCAGGGCCGATCAAAGTAGAAAGACGCTGGGTACACTCTCTGAAAATTGATCTGGATCAGTCATATAAAAAAACTTTTAAAAAAATGAGCAAAGTGTGTGACCTGATACCGGTCTGAGGTCATCAGTACAAGTAACCAACCGAACGGTAAGCCCAGCCGACGGTTAATCACTTGATGGGCATACTTGAGAGAACACCCTATGAACGCCCCGCTCCGTTTCAACGAAGCTCTTTTGATTGCCGGTCACGCCTTTGAACCGTTTCAATGCGTTGCCTGGGCTGCACAGGATGGCCACGGCGAGTTGAGCCTTACGGTCATCGACCGTACCAATACCCGTATCGGCCGCAAACAGATCCCGCGCAGCGCCTGCGCAGACGCTGCCCAGCTCGAAAGCCTGCTGGCCCAGGCCCGTGCCGAAATCAGCAGCGAAGGCTATGCCCTGCAGCCTTGGGTCATGCCTGCATAAAGCCGTTTGCGTGCCCCTGTGGGAGCGGACCAGCTCCCACGGGCTATTTAGTTAGCCGTTAGCCATCAATGTGCAGGTAATCTGCATTCAAGTCTGCCGCCAATTGAGGCGCGCGCCCCAAGCGAATCGGGCCCCGCTCGATATCGATCAGCAGCCCCGGACAGTCGATTGCCGGTAGAGCCGACCAGGCTTTCAAGCGTCCGTCCGTCACCAGTAAAAAACGCTGTTGTTCCTGCGGGAACCGTTTGCGCCGCATGGCCAGCCACGTCGAGACTTCTTCCAGGGCTTGCAGCAAGGGAGTCCCCCCACCGGCGCCCAGCTGTTCCAGCCAGTCATTGAGCGCTGCCGAAGCCTTTTGCCCGCTGACCTGCCACGCAGGCGAACTGCCGCTGGCCTTCATCACGGCCACCCGCGCGCGCTGGCGGTAGGCATCTTCGAACAGCTGGGCCAACAAGCCCTTGGCATCGCTCAACGCTTGATGCCGACGGGTTGAAGCAGAGGCATCCACCACCACCAGCCACAACGTCTGCGCTGCACTTTGCCGGGTTTTAAAGGCCAGATCGGCACGCCGCTGCGGGCGACCACCAAGCAGGGTTTGCACCCAGTCGACGAGGCCGTCGCCAGCGCTGCGACTGGCACCCTGCCTGCCCGTGGCGAGCTGACCGGCGCGGGGTATGGCATCCGCCCCCGTAACAGTTTGAGGGCGGATGCCTATAGCTTTTTTGGCCAGCTCGGCACTTCACGGCGTACACCCATCGGCTGGGGCGCTGCAGGCAATTCACCCCACTGCCCCTGGCCTGATTGCGCGCTGGTGGTCGAGGTCCCTGCCGGCGCCTGTTGCGGCTCGGGCGCCGGTGCCTGGGGCGGTAGCTCACGGCGTCGATGGCGCAAGGCAAACTCGGCCACGGCATCGATGTCTTCCCGCTCAATCGCGGTTGCCCCGCGCCATGCGGCATGGGCACGCGCAGCGCGCAGCCAGACCAGATCGGCGCGCATGCCATCCACCGCGGCAGCAAAACAGCGCTCGGTAATCATGGCCAGCGACTGATCATCCAGGGCGATGCTGGCCAAGCGTTCACGGGCCTGCTGGCAGCGCTCGCGCAAAGCCGTTTGCGCGGCGTCCCAACGGGCGCAAAAGCCCTGCGGATCGGCGTCAAAGTCCAGGCGCCGACGAATGATTTCACCGCGCTCGGCAGGTTGCGGCAAGCCGCTCATGGCCACATTCAGGCCAAAGCGATCGAGCAACTGCGGGCGCAACTCGCCTTCTTCCGGGTTCATGGTGCCGATCAGCACAAAACGCGCGGCGTGGCGATGGGAGATGCCATCGCGCTCGACCACATTGGTGCCGCTGGCCGCCACGTCCAGTAGCACATCCACCAGATGGTCGGCGAGCAGATTGACTTCATCGACATACAGCACCCCGCCGTCGGCCTTGGCCAACACCCCCGGGGAGAACTGCGCCTTGCCCTGCCCCAGTGCAGCATCGAGGTCGAGGGTGCCGACCAGGCGTTCTTCGGTTGCGCCCAACGGCAAGGTGACAAACTGACCGCTGGCGAGCAAATCGGCTAGCCCGCGGGCAAGGGTCGACTTGGCCATGCCGCGCGGGCCTTCGATCAGTACCCCGCCAATTTTCGGGTCGATGGCGGTCAGGCACAGCGCCAGTTTCAATGAGTCCGCGCCGACCACCGCCGATAACGGGAAATGTGGGGTGTCAGTCATGTTTTCGGGCTCCAGATATTAGAATATTGATCGGCCTCAAAAGCCCCTCACCCCAGCCCTCTCCCAAAGGGAGAGGGGGCCGATTTGTGGTGAGGCGCAAATCCTGAACATCCCCCGATCAGTCCCCTCTCCCTTTGGGAGAGGGTTAGGGTGAGGGTTGCTTGGTTATTCTTCTTCTATATCCAGCAGCAGATTTTCCAGCGCCGCTTGATACTCCCCCGGCTCGCTCCACAGCCCGCGCTGCTGCGCTTCGAGCATGCGCTCGGTCATGTCGCGCAGGGCATGCGGGTTGTGCTCACGCACAAACTCACGGGTATCCGGGTCCAGCAAATAAGCATCCGCCAGCAACGCATATTGATGATCGTCGATCAGATGCGTGGTCGCATCGAAGGCAAACAGGTTGTCCAGGGTCGCAGCCATTTCGAACGCGCCTTTATAGCCGTGACGCTTGACCCCTTCTATCCATTTCGGGTTGGCTGCACGGGAGCGGATCACCCGGTTCAGTTCCTCCTTGAGGGTACGGATCTTCGGCAAGTCGGGCTGGCTATGGTCACCGTGGTAACTGGCCGCCGCCTCACCGCGCAAGCTTTCGACCGCCGCCAGCATACCGCCCTGGAACTGGTAGTAGTCATTGGAGTCCAGCAGGTCATGCTCACGGTTGTCCTGGTTTTGCACCACCGCCTGCATCTGCCCCAGACGTTGCGCAAACTGGCCACGGGCTGCCGTGCCTTCATCGCCAGCGCCATAGGCATAGCCGCCCCAATTCATGTACACCTCGGCCAGATCGTCGCGGCTTTCCCACAGGCGGCCATCTATCGCGTTCTGCACCCCGGCGCCATACGCCCCGGGCTTGGCACCAAACACTCGCCAACCGGCCTGGCGCGCCGCCAGTTCCGGGGCCAGTCCTTCACGTTCCAGTTGCTCACGCTCACTGCGCACCCTGGCCGCCAGCGGGTTGAGGTCATCCGGCTCATCCAGCGCCGCCACCGCCTGCACGGCGGCATCGAACAGGCGGATCAGATTGGCGAACGCATCCCGAAAGAACCCCGACACGCGCAAGGTCACGTCCACCCGCGGACGGTCCAGCAAGCTCACCGGGAGGATTTCAAAGTCATCGACCCGCTGGCTGCCCGTGGCCCACACCGGACGCACGCCCATCAGCGCCATCGCCTGGGCGATATCGTCACCGCCGGTGCGCATGGTCGCCGTGCCCCATACCGACAGGCCGAGCTGGCGCAGATGGTCGCCGTGATCCTGCAAATGCCGCTCAAGAATCAGGTTGGCCGATTGGAAACCGATACGCCAGGCCGTGGTCGTAGGCAGGTTGCGCACATCCACGGAAAAAAAGTTGCGCCCCGTGGGCAGCACATCCAGCCGTCCGCGGCTCGGCGCGCCACTGGGGCCAGCCGGCACAAAGCGGCCACCGAGGGCATCCAGCAAGCCTTGCATTTCCGCCGGGCCGCAGGCATCCAGGCGCGGTGCGACCTGTTCCAGCAACGCGGCAAAAATGCTCCGTGTTTCATCCCACAGCGCAGTGTCCGGCAGTTGCAAGGTGCCCTGCAGTGCTTGCTCGATCAATTGCGCGGCATACAACTCCAGACGCTCACGGGTATCGCCAGCGGTGCGCCAAAGTTCATCGCTGACCGCACGCAAGGCCGCAGGCTGACGCGCCGTCCAGGGCTCGGCCAGGGCGCAGTCCAGCGGGTCGAAACCCAGCTCGAAAGCCTTGGCCAGCGCCCGCAGCAGGCTCGATTGTGCTCCCCGCCCGTCGCCCCGGGGGATACGCAACAGCGCCAACAGGGTGTCGATGCGCAGGCGCCCGGCCGGTGACTCGCCGAAGATATGCAGGCCGTCGCGGATCTGCGATTCCTTGAGATCACATAGATAGGTATCCAGCCGGGGCAACCAGATGGCGGCATCGGCTTCACTGTCCAGCGCACCGTCCAGTTGCAGTTCGCGGTCGATGCGGGTCTCGCGCACCAGCTTGAGAATGTCGCGCTGCAACTCCCGCGCCCGGCGCGGATCGAGCAGTTGCGCTTCGTAGTATTCGTCGGCCAGCAGCTCCAGGTCGCGCAACGGGCCGTAGGTTTCTGCGCGGGTCAGCGGCGGCATCAAGTGGTCAATGATCACTGCCTGGGTGCGGCGCTTGGCCTGTGCGCCCTCCCCCGGGTCGTTGACGATAAAGGGGTAGACATTGGGCATGGGGCCCAATATGGCGTCCGGCCAGCAATGCTCGGAAAGCCCGACGCCCTTGCCCGGCAGCCATTCCAGGTTGCCATGTTTGCCCACATGCACCACCGCGTGGGCACCGTAGCTGTTGCGCAGCCAGAAGTAGAACGCCAGATAGCCGTGGGGCGGCACCAGATCCGGGTCGTGGTACACCGCGCTGGCATCCACCTGATACCCCCGCGCCGGCTGGATGCCGACAAAGGTCAAGCCAAAACGCAAGCCGGCGATCATCAGGCGGCCGCTGCGGAACATGGGATCGTTTTGCGGTTCGCCCCAGCGCTCGATCACGGCCTGGCGATTGGCCTCGGGCAGGCGATCGAACATCGTCAGGTACTCTTCCAGCCCCAGGCTTTGCATGCACGGGCGCAGGTCGAGGCTGTCCAGGTCGTTGCTGACCCCGCCCAGCAGCGCCTGAATCAGTCCGGTGCCGCTGTCGGGCAACTCGCCTTCCAGCGGATAACCCTCGGCCTGCAAGGCGCGCAGGATATTCAGCGCCGCGGCCGGGGTGTCCAGGCCCACGCCGTTGCCGATACGGCCGTCGCGGGTCGGGTAGTTGGCCAGGATCAGGGCGATACGCTTTTGCGGGTTGGGCACCCGGGCCAGTTCGACCCAGCGCCGCGCCAGTTCGGCGACAAAATCCATGCGTTCGGGGTGAGCGCGATAACACACCACATCGGACTGGCTACGCTCGCTGCGCCATGCCAGGTCCTTGAAGCTGATCGGACGGCTGATAATCCGCCCGTCCAGCTCCGGCAAGGCAATGTGCATGGCCAAATCGCGCGGCCCCAGGCCCTGCTCGCTGGCTTGCCAGCCGGGCTGGTTATCCTGGGCACAGATGGCCTGGATCACCGGGATATTGCGGCGAAACGGGCGCAAGTGCGGAGCTTCGGGGCTGGATTGGGCAAAACCGGTGGTATTGAGAATCACCCCGGCCTCTACCTCGTCGAGCAAATCCTGCACCATTGTCAGGCAACCCGGCTCTTTAAGGCTGGCCACGGCAATCGGCAAGGGGTTGAGCCCCGCCGCCTGCAGACGCTGGCAGAACACATCGACAAACGCGGTGTTGGCAGCCTGCAGGTGCGAGCGATAGAACAACAGCGCGGCCACCGGTTGCCCCGGCTGCCAGTCGGCTTGCCAGTCCTTGAGTGCCGGGCTGGAATGAGCCGGATGATAAATCGCGCTACGCGGCAGGATCTGCGGTTCGTCCCAGGCATAGTCGCGGCCCAGCCATTGGCCTGCCAGGCAACGATAAAGCTGCAGGGCGTTATGCCTCCCGCCCTGGCGCAAAAAGTGCCAGAGCCGCTCGGCCTGCCCGGCGGGCACAGTGCTCAGGGCGCTGAGTTCAGGGTCGGGGCGGTCATCACCGGGCACCAGGATCAGGGTCACGCCACGCTCGGCCAATTGCACCAGCCGCTCGATGCCGTAGCGCCAGTAGCCGATACCACCGTGCAACGACAGCAGAATCACCTTGGCGTGTTGCAAGACCTCATCGAAATAGAGGTCGACCGAACCGTGGTTTTGCACCTGCATCGGGTTGGCCAGACGCAGGCTTGGATAATCGTCAGGCAACTGCTGCGCCGCTTCGGCCAGCAGGGCCAGGCTTGAGTCACCGCTGCACAGGATCACCAGCTCGGCAGGGGTCTGGCCGAGGTCGGCAATATTGTCGTCCGCTACAAAGCCGCCGGGCTGGGTCCTGAGCAAATGCATGGTTTAGACGCTCAACGCTGTACGCAGGGTGGACTCGAGCAGGGCCGCGTCCAGATCCTGGCCGATCAGTACCAGCTTGGTGGTGCGTGCCTCGTCGCTGCCCCAGGCGCGGTCGAAATGCTTGTCAAAGCGTGTGCCCACGCCCTGGATCAGCAGGCGCATCGGCTTGCCCGGGATCGCGGCAAAGCCCTTGACCCGCAAAATGCCGTGCTTGACCACCAGTTGGGTCAGGGCCTCCATAAGGGCGCGTTCTTCGGCCTGGGGCAGTTCGATGGAAATCGAATCGAAAGCATCATGATCGTGGTCGTCATGGTCATCATCGCCATCGTGGTGATGGTCATGGTGGCTGTGGCGGCCATCAATATGGTCTTCCGAACCTGCTTCCAGGCCCAGCAGCACGTCCAGCGGCAGGCGACCGCTGCTGGCTTCGATGATCTTGACCGCAGGCGGCAGCTCTTCAGCCACTTCGGCACGTACACGGGCCAGGTCTTCAGGGGTGATCAGGTCGGTTTTATTGAGGATCACCAGGTCGGCACTGGCCAACTGGTCGGCGAACAGCTCGTGCAGCGGCGATTCGTGGTCCAGGTTGGGGTCAAGCTTGCGCTGGGCATCTACCTGGTCCGGGAAGGCAGCGAAGGTGCCAGCGGCCACGGCCGGGCTGTCGACCACGGTGATCACCGCGTCAACCGTGCAGGCGCTGCGGATTTCCGGCCACTGGAAGGCTTGCACCAGCGGTTTGGGCAGGGCCAGGCCCGAGGTTTCGATAAGGATATGGTCGATATCGCCACGGCGCGCCACCAGCTCGCGCATCACCGGGAAAAATTCTTCCTGCACGGTGCAGCACAGGCAGCCATTGGCCAGCTCGTAGACGCGGCCATTGGCCTCTTCTTCGGTGCAGCCGATGGAGCATTGCTTGAGGATTTCGCCGTCGATGCCCAGCTCGCCGAACTCGTTGACGATTACGGCAATGCGCCGGCCCTGGGCGTTGTCCAGCATATGGCGCAGCAAGGTGGTTTTACCCGAGCCAAGAAAGCCGGTAACGATGGTGACGGGGGTTTTGGCCAGTGTTTTCATCGGATGCCCTTTGGCAAAACGGCGGGCATACGGGACGACGACCGCAGGCAGTGCGCGGTCAGTCTTCGCCACCGGATCACCCCGCCCGGTTGAAGTAAGAATCTGTCACGAGGCAGGTCTCCTGGCTTACGGCTGATACCTACCTTGCGCCTTCCCGCCTGTTTGGCAGTGGCAGTGCAAGATCAATGACCGTTTACAGTTGCGGGGGCAGCCGCGGCATACCGCGTTCCCTTCTTAGCTTCGCGCTGCGAAGAACCTCGAACGCGCAAGGCTACGCAGTGCTTTGTAACAGGTCAATGCGCAGCTGTGACCCATCGACTGTGGGAGCGGGCTTGCTCGCGATGGCATCACTGCGATCTGCCCGCAAAACCGGGTCGCCTGTATCGCGAGCAAGCCCGCTCCCACACAGGAATTTCGTTGCACATGTGTTCTAATTGCTGCCTTTTTTCAGCCACAGTGCTTCAAGGATCTGCCCATGCCGTCCACCCGCCCCACCCGCGTCCTGATTATCGGCTACGTGTGGCCCGAGCCACGCTCTTCGGCGGCCGGCGGGCACATGATGCAGATCATCGAGAGTTTTTTGCAGCGCGGCTGGCATATCACGTTCAGCAGCCCAGCCGGCATCGGTGAGCACAAGGCTGACCTGGCCGGCCTGGGCATCGACGAAGTCGGAATCGAGCTCAATAACAGCAGTTTCGATACCTTTATCAGCCAGCTGGCCCCCGATATCGTGCTGTTCGACCGCTTCATGATGGAAGAGCAGTTCGGCTGGCGTGTTGAAAGACATTGCCCCGATGCCCTGCGCGCACTGGAAACCTCCGACCTGCAAAGCCTGCGCGACGCCCGCCAGCAACAGCTCAAGGCGCGCCTCAAAAGCAGTGCCGACCTGGATGACTTCAGCAGCCTGTTCGCTCCGGCCCGGCGCGACACGTTCGAGCAGATGGCCAACACCGATCTGGCCCAGCGGGAAATCGCCGCGATCTACCGCTGCGACCTGAGCCTGATGATCTCCGAGTACGAAATCGACTTGCTGGTTGAGCACTTCAATGTGCCCAGGGCCCTGCTGCACTGGTGCCCGCTGATGGTCGACAGCGTGCCCGCCACGTTCGTGCCTTTTGAGCAGCGTCAGCACTTTCTGAGCATCGGCAACTTTCGCCACGCGCCCAACTGGGATGCCGTGCTCTGGATGAAAACCACTGTCTGGCCGCTGATTCGCCAGCAACTGCCCGGCGCGCAACTGCATGTCTACGGCGCCTACACCCCGCCCAAGGCCACGGCGCTGCACAACCCGGCGCAGGGTTTTCATGTGCTCAACTGGGCCGAAGATGCCCTTGAGGTGATGAGCCATGCACGCATTTGCATGGCGCCGTTGCGGTTTGGTGCCGGGATCAAGGGCAAGATCGCCGATGCCATGCTCTGCGGCACACCCAACGTCACCACGCCGGTAGGTGCCGAAGGCATGCATGGCGAACTGCCGTGGGCCGGTGCCATCGAACAGAGCGCCTCTGCGATTGCCGCGGCGGCTGTACACCTGTACCAGAACGCCGAAGCCTGGCATCAAGCCCAACAACACGGGCAGAACCTGCTGGCGCAACGCTATCTGCAAGCCAGCCACGGCCCGGCCCTGGTTGAATGCATCGAACGTTGCCGCACCGGGCTGGAACAGCACCGGCGCAACAACTTCACCGGGGCGATGCTGCGCCACCACCAGCACAAGAGCACCCAGTACATGGCGCAATGGATCGAGGCCAAGAACCGCCCGCACACTCTTTGAACCACTCGGGGCTTGCCCGGTGGGTCAATGACTGGTGCGCCTCAACAGATAGGTATCCATGATCCAGCCCTTGCGCAGGCGCGCCGCTTCGCGGGCCTGCTTGATCTGCTCGCACACGTCGGCCAGCTTGCCGGCAATCAGGATTTCGTCCGCCGTGCCGATGTAAGCGCCCCAGTAGATATCCACGTTTTCGGCGACATACGCGGCGAAGGCGCAACGGGCATCGAGCATCACCACCACATTGTCCAGATCCCCGGCGTGCAGGCGGCGCCCGGTGGTGATGCGGATCGGCTGGCCGATGCCGTTGAGCGCAATCCGATGACGCGCAGCCAGCGCCTGCACACTGCTGATACCGGGGATCACCTGATAGTCGAAATCGTCGCAGCCCCCGGCCCGCACCCGGTCAAGGATGCGCAGGGTGCTGTCGTATAACCCGGGGTCGCCCCACAGCAAAAATGCGCCGAATTCGCCGTCAGCCAGTTCCTCGTCGACCAAGCGGGCAAACACCTCGGCCCGCTGCTCGTGCCAATGCTCGACACCCTCGGTGTAGGACGGCGTCGAGCTGTCACGCTGCGGATCACTGACCTGCACCACCCGGTAACCTGGTTCGCGGATATAGCGCTGGCAGATGTCCAGGCGCAGGCGCACCAGGTCGTTGGTGGTCTGGCCCTTGTCCAGCACAAACAGCACATCGGCACGGTTGAGCGCGTTGATGGCCTGCACGGTGATATGTTCCGGGTCGCCGGCGCCAATGCCAATCAGCAAGAGTGTTTTCATCTGTCGATCCATCCAGCCCCGACACGGGGAGACTTGTCATGATCGCCAGCATAACAAAGACCCTCTGTGGGAGCGGGCTTGCTCGCGATGGATGCGACGCGGGCATTCGTTTAAACCGCGTCGATCGCAAGCCAGGCCGCTGCAGCAGGGCTTTAGTTGAGGGTTACCAGATGGACAGGTTGTAGCTCACGATCAGGCGCGTTTCGTCCACGTCACGGGCGAATTGGGCGTAGTTGGTGCGGTAGGTGGCATTGCGCAAGCGCAGGCTGACGTCCTTGAACGTGCCACTCTGCACGACGTACTTCAGCTCGCTGTCACGTTCCCACTCCTTGCCTTCCTGCGTGCTGCCCGCCACCTTGATATGGTCGCCATTGACATAGCGGGTCAGGAACGACAAACCGTCAATGCCAATGGCCTTGAAGTCATAGTCGTAACGCAGCTGCCATGAACGTTCCTGGGCATTGGCGAAGTCATTCACCTGCAGGTAGTTGACCAGGTACGGGTTGCTGCCATCCAGGTACGGCATCGAGGTGTCGCCGTTCATGCGCTGCCAGCCGGCACTGAGCTTGTGTCCGGCCAGGGAGTAACCGAGCATGGCCCCCAGGGCACGGTTGTCGATATTGCCGGCCCTGGCCGAACCCGAATCGTCACTTTTGAGCAAACGCACGTCCGCTGACAGCACGCCCGGGCCCACCGGCTGCGTGGCCAGCAAACCGACAAACTGCTGGCGGTAGATGTCCTGCAGCTCGCCATAATGGTACTGCGCGGTCAGGCGCTCGTTGACCTTGTAGTCCAGGCCGTACATGGTGAAGTGATCGGCAGTGATGTTGCAGCCATAGCGCTTGTTCTTGCAGTTAAGGCGCAGGTCCTGGGAGTCCGTGGAATCCCGGGCGGTATAGCGATCAAGGCGCGAGGCCATGAACTTGAGGTCCTTGATTTCCTGGGACACCAGCATCGCGCCGTTGAACATGTTCGGCAGCAAACGGCCATCGTTGTACTTGAGCAAAGGCAGGTCGGGCAGCAACGCGCCGTACTTGAGCACGGTGTCGGACACGCGCATCTTGGCCGTCAGGCCGAACTTGGCGTACTGGTCCTTGGAACGACGGGGATCGTTGCCGGTCGAAGGCAACAGGCCGCTGTTGCTGTCGGCAGGGCTGGAATCCAGCTTCAGGCCCAACATGCCCAGGGCATCGAGGCCAAAACCCACGGTGCCTTCGGTGTAGCCCGATTGCAGATTGAGGATAAAACCCTGCGCGGTTTCATCGCGCTTGGACGCGCCCTGGGGGTTTGAGCTTGAGCCATCGCGAAAATCGCGGTTGAAGTACACCGTACGCGCTTCCAGTTTGGCGCTGCTGTCTTCAAAAAAACCGCCGGCCTGTGACGGTGCGGCAAAACCGGCACACACTGCCAGCGCGCCCAAGCGTGTTACCCGGCTCTGCGCCAACAATGAAAAAGGAACAACCATGTACAAGCTCCAGCAGCCAATCATTGGCAAGGTGAAAACGATCGCAGGCACGCCCGGCATTACACTCGGCGTGCGCAATCAAAAAAAGGGGCGCAATTGTACGAAAGGCTAAGCTCCAGCCTCATTCGACCTTAGTCGAACGGTCAAGACTGCACCTTGCAGCAAGGTTTATAGCCTTGAGCCGGTATCCGGCATTACATACACTGACTAACAGATTCAAACCCGGGAACGACCATGGCAATCAAGAGTTCTAGGCGCCGCCAGCGTCTGCAGGCCACTGCCACCGAACAAGCCTTGCTTGAGCTTAACGAAACCCTTGAGCAACGCGTGGCCGAACGCACCCGGGCGCTGGCCGAGGCCAACCTGCAATTGCAGTGCGAGATCCTCGAGCGGGCACGGGCCGAAGAGGCCCTGCGCCACGGGCAGAAAATGGAGGCCGTGGGTCAGCTTACCGGTGGCATCGCCCACGACTTCAACAATATGCTCACCGGGATCATTGCCAGCCTGGACTTGATGAAGCGTTATATCGCCGCAGGCCGCATTGACGAGGTCGAGCGTTTTGCCGATGCCGCCGTCAATTCAGCGCAGCGCGCCGCCGCGCTGACCAACCGCCTGCTGACCTTCTCCCGGCGCCAGTCACTGGACCGCAAGCCACTGGACCCCAACCAGTTGGTCAAGTCGCTGCAGGCGTTGTTCAGCAGCACCAAAGGCGCGCATATCGAGCTGATCCTGGAGCTGGGGCAACACATCTGGTCGGTCAACACCGACACCGGCCAGCTGGAAAGTGCCCTGCTCAACCTGATGATCAATGCGCGTGACGCGATGCCCGACGGCGGCACACTGCGGGTCAGGACCGCCAACCACTACCTCGATGCCACTGACCTGGGCACGCTGGAGTCAGTCAGTTCGGGGGACTACGTCATGCTGGAGGTCAGCGACAACGGCACCGGCATGAGCCCACAGATTCTGGCCAAGGCCTTTGACCCATTTTTCACCACCAAGCCGGTGGGCCAGGGTACCGGGCTCGGGCTGTCGATGATTTACGGCTTTGCCCAGCAGTCGGGTGGGCATGTCAGTATCAGCAGCAAGAGCGGCTGTGGCACCCGGGTGTGCCTGTACCTGCCGCGCCATCACCACTTCGAGGCGAAAACTCAGGCATAATCCGCGCCCGCGCACTATGCCCCACAGTTCCAAGGTAAAGACCCATGAAAGCTCAAGCCCGCCATATCCTGGTGAAAACCGCCGAAGAGGCCGAATCGCTCAAGCAACGCATCGCCAAGGGCGAAGCCTTCGATGTGCTGGCGAAAAAATTCTCCACCTGCCCTTCGGGCAAGCGCGGCGGTGACCTGGGCGAAGTGCGGCCGGGGCAAATGGTCGGGATCATCGACCAGATCATCTTTAAAAAGCCGCTGCGGGTGGTACATGGCCCGGTCAAGAGCAAGTTCGGCTATCACCTGGTTCAGGTGTTTTACCGCGACTAAAGCGCAGCAAAAGCAAAAAGCCCGAAACAACACACCTCCCCCCCTATGGTAGCGGGCTTGCCCGCGATAGCAGCACTTCGATCATCCAGATAGAACGAGGTGCCTGCATCGCGGGCAAGCCCGGCTCCCACATGGCGTTACCCAGCTACCAGTCAAACGCCAATGCCGGCCAAGTACCCGGTACCCAAGTTAACCCCGACAACCGATTTCACCCCAATCGCCACCAACGCGGCAGCAACTGCTGCACCTTGGGCTCGGCAAAACGGTCATCGATCAGAAACAGCGTGCCCTCATCGCTCTGAGTGCGAATCACCCGCCCGGCAGCCTGCACCACTTTTTGCACGCCGGGGTACAGGTAGGTGTAGTCATAACCTGCCCCAAACAGGGCGGCCATGCGCTGTTTGATCTGCTCATTGACCGGATTCAACTGCGCCAGCCCCAGGGTCGCGACAAACGCGCCAATCAGCCGCGCGCCGGGCAAATCAATGCCCTCGCCAAATGCCCCGCCCAACACGGCAAAACCGACGCCCTGGCTCGACAGGGTGAACTGCTCAAGAAAACCTTGGCGGGCGCTTTCGTCCATGCGCCGCGCCTGCGCCCACTGGGTGACGTGCGGGTAGCGCTCGGCGAGCAACCCGGCCACCTGTTGCAGGTAGTCAAAGCTGCTGAAAAACGCCAGGTAATTGCCCGGGCGCTGTTCGAACTGGCGGGCAATCAACTCCACAATCGGCGCCAGGGAAGCCTGGCGATGGACAAAGCGGGTGGATATCTGGCTCACCACCTGTACCTTCAATTGCTCGGCCTGAAATGGCGACTCCACATCCATCCACACCGTATCCGCAGGCAAGCCGAGCAGGTTGGCGTAATAGGTTTGCGGGCTCAGGGTGGCCGAGAACAACACATTGCTCTGCGCGCTGGCCAGCCGTGGCCCGATAAAACCGGCGGGCACGATATTGCGCAGGTTCAGCTGCGACAGGCGCCGTTTGCCGTCTTCGCGCAGGCTGATATCAAACAGAAAATGCCCGTCGAACAACTCCGCCACCCGGTTAAATTGCAGCGCTTCGAAGTAAAACGCCTGCAGATTGCCGCTCAGCCCCTGAGGGTGATCGTTGAGGTAATCGCCAATGGCGGTAATGCACAGCGACAAGGCCGCCAGCCATTTGCCAGGCAAGTGCGAATGAACCTGATACGGACCTACCTGTTCCTTGTGCAGGGCATTCCATTCACGGTTCAGGCGCTTGAAGGGCTTTTCCAGCGGCGCCGGGGCCGAGTACCGCACAGTGTTCAAGGTTTGCTGGTCCAGGCTTGCGCTGTACATCTGCCGTGCCCGCTCCACCAGGTTGTGCGCTTCGTCCACCAGGGTCGCCAGCCGCCATTGGTTGGCCTGGCCCAGGCCGTAGAGCAACGCCGTGAAATCGAAGTAATAGTTGTAATCGGCAATCACCACATCTGCCCAGCGTGCCATCTCCTGGCTCAGGTAGTAGGGGCACACTTCATGGGCCAGGGCGACGCTGCGCAAGGTCTGTTGATCGAGCGGCGAGCGGGCCACTGCGGCCATGCGCGCTGCGGGCAAGCGATCATAAAAGCCTCTGGCCAGCGGGCAGGCGTCGCCATTGCAGGCGTTTTCGGGATATTCGCAAGCCTTGTCCCGCGCGACCAGTTCCAGTACCCGCAAGGGCATCGGTTGCCCGGGAGGATAGAGCACCTGCGCTGCATCGAGCGCCAGTTTGCGCCCCGGGGTCTTGGCGGTCAGGAACAACAGCTTGTCGAGCTGCTGGCCCGGCATGGCCTTGAGCAGCGGAAACAGGGTGCCGATGGTTTTGCCAATCCCGGTCGGCGCCTGGGCCATCAGACAGCGCCCGGTACTAGCTGTTTTGTACACGGCCTCGGCGAGTGCCCGTTGCCCGGTACGAAAGTGTTGATGGGGAAAGGCCAGTGTGCGGGCGGCATCATCCCGCGCCTGCCGATGGGCCATTTCTTGTTCGGCCCAGGCCAGAAACAGTCCGCATTGCTGCTCGAAAAACTGCTGCAGAGCCGTTGCTGACCAGGTTTCCTGCAGGCGGGTTTCCTTTTCGCTGACGATATCAAAGTACACCAGCGCCAGATCGACCTGCGCCAGTTGCAGGCTCTGGCACAGCAACCAGCCATAGACCCGGGCCTGTGCCCAGTGCAATTGGCGATGGTTGGCCGGGATCGCGGTGAATTCGCCACGAAAAGTCTTCACCTCCTCCAGCACATTGGCCACCGGGTCGTAGCCGTCTGCCCTGCCACGCACGGTCAAGGCACCAAACTGGCCTTCAAGGCTCAGCTCGGCCTGATACTGTGCATGGCGCCGTGCAGCCACCGTGCGATGCCCGGCAATCCCCTGTTGCGCCGTAGGTGAGGGGGTAAAGCGCAAATCCAGGTCACCCGCCTTGGCCGTGAACTCGCACAGGGCACGCACTGCAACGCGATAACTCACTGCGCTGGCTCCTGCCATTGCACATAGCACACTGTCACCGGCATCTGATGCGCTTGGCAAAAGGCCAGCCAGCGCAACTGGTTGTCTTGCAGGCGATCACCCGGGCCCTTGACCTCAATCATGCGGTAGGTTTTTTGCTCAGGGTACAGCTGGATCAGGTCAGGCATGCCTGTGCGATTGGCCCTTATATCCAGCAACAAACGCCGGAACCACAGTTTCAAGTGCGCCGCAGGCAGGCACTCCAGCGCCTCTTCGAGCAGGTCGGGGGGCAGGTGATTCCAGGCGACAAAAGGCGATTGCAGGCCCTTTTTGGCGGCATAGGTCTCGCCAATCGTGGCCCGATAACGACCATCATCGAGCTGCGCCAGGCAGCGCTCGAACAACTCGGTACGCTGATGATAAAAATCGTCTTCGTGCAAGTCTGCAGGGCCGACCTGATACGGGTGAAAAAATGCCCCCGGCAGCGGCGCAAAAATGGCTGGCCAGCACAGCAAGCCGAACAGGCCGTTGATCAGGGTGTTCTCCACATAATGCACCGGTGCCTGGCCAGTATGAAGATGCGCCACCACCTGCAGTTCCACGCTGCTGGCAGTGTCCCGTGGCAGGCACAGGTCGAGGCGATCCGGGGCTGTCGATTTGACCACCGCCAGGGCTGCCAGCCCCAGTTTGCGCCGCAACCGCGGGATAATCCGCAACAGATGCTGATGCTCTGCGTCGTTGACTGGCCCCTGTTGCGCAACTTGCGCCAGGCTTAACGCGGCCTGGTAGAGCTCCTGGCGCTCAAGCACGCGGATACTGCGCTGGCGTGCCTCAGGGTGCTGGCTGTGCTGGTACAACTGCAATGCCCGGTCCAGCTCCCCTGCCCGCTCCAGATGCTGGCCGAGCTGAAACAGCAAACGTGCACGCCGGCGCTGCAACCAGCGGTTATCCGCCTCGTAGTCCAGCACCTGTTGCAGCACGGCCTCGGCATCGCCGCTGAGCTCAAACTGCTCGCGACAGGCGTAAAGGTGCAAGTAACCTTCAATATCGGCCCGACAGCGCAACGCCCGGGATTCAGGGCTGAACTCGACCCTTTCATAGCTGAACAGGCCCAGGTCTGCCAGCACCAGGTCCGACCAGCTCTGCCCCAGGTTGCCAAAGAACATCAACCGCAGGCGATCGCACAGCGCCCGGTGGTTGAGGGTATAAAGTGCTTCGCCAAGCCCGGGATGCCATTGCGCCAGGCTCTGCTGCTGTGGAAAAACGCCGGCCAGTTCCTCGAGCCAGTCCGATTTCCTGGCCTTGGGCCGAGTGATATGTGCGCTGAAACGGGCGAGGATCTCCGGTTTTTGCAGCAGTTCAAACACCTCGGCCAACCCCAGGGGCGCCTGCTCGTCCAGCCAGCCCAACGCCAGCAACGCCGTTGCGGCCCGTGACGGCTCGCCGATCTCCGGGTAATTGAGCTTGCTGGCCCGAAAATGCACGCCCTTGCGCATCACCATGCGCACCCACAACGCCTGCGAGGCCACGGGCAGCTGGGCAAAACCCGCGATAAAACACTGCTCGTCGACGCTCAGGACATCGTCATAACGGGCGGCGATCCAGTCGAGAACATGCTGGAAGTTCTTCAGGTAATAAAACGGGTCTTCGAGGGGATTGGAAATCACGGGGAAAACGGACCACTGGCTTTGAATACTGGATATGCGTACAGATACCAGCTTGCCCGGCACTCTGGCAAATCCTATTGGATGAGCGGCTTACAGGCGGGCAGCCCGTCAGGCTGGCTAACGGGCCTGCTGAACGCGGGTATCAACCCTTCGGTGCCGTCTGCCAGGGTTTCTTGCCCGGATCGTGTGCCGACAGGTTGGCGATCAACGAGTCGCATTGCTTGAAGTCGATTCTTTGCATCTGATACAGCGCCTGCAACGACGCCAGCGACAGACCGCTGACGGACTCGAGCCAACCGGCATCCACCTGCGTCGTGGTGCCGGCCGCCATTAACAACTGACGGAAGTCCTGGAGAAAACGCAGTTTGTCGGGGTAACAATTATGTAAAAAGGCTTCCAGCCCGCGGGCCTGATTGACAAACGGCGAGCAGATAAAACAACCCAGTTGTTCATCATTGACACCGTGCAACTCGCTCAGATACTGCGTGGCCACCCCGTGCAGTTTTTGGATTCGTTTGGGGGTATTGAAGGTTGCTCCCAACTGCTTGATCAACTGCCCTTTAAAGCGATCATTGGCTTTGTTTTCCTGGGAAGCGCGGCGCAAATACGCATCCGCCCCCACGCTGTATTCCACACCATATTGATAAGTACCGCGCAAACCGTGGACATGGGCGGCCAATAATACGACGGCAGCCTGGGGTTCTTCGATATCAAACGCTTTGATATTCCACGGCCCCTCTACAAACATCAGCACTTGCGAGTGCAGCACATCCACTTCATGGCACAGGCAATCAAATATATTGATCACATTGATATCCGTGCCGACACCGGCAACCGTCACTTCGCCACTGTGCGCCGGGGCCAGATGCAACAACTGCTTGTAGTCATCATCCAACTGGCTGCACAACTTGACTGCCATTTCAAAGCCATCACGCCCGCCTCCCTTTGGCCAGTGTCCCTGTCGGTGGGCGACCTCCAGAATCCAGGTTACATACTGGCCCAGATGGCTGGGCGGGCGGCGGTCAATCAACGCGTCGACCTTGCCTCCCCACTCGCAGGCATGCCGATATAACTTGGCGCGCCCCAGCAGGTCGGCATAAAAGAACGTTGCCCGGGCGTCGCCTTGGGTCAAATGCCCCGACATCAATACCTGGGTTCGGTTCAGCTCCGATGCCTGGCTCTGAAAAGCACCTGGCTTATGCAACCTGCCAAGGCCCTTTTCATCGACCAGCAATAACTCCACGCGATCATCGTCATAAATAAACAACTCACTGCATTGGGTCTGGATGCGCTCCATCACATTGGCCGTCATCCGCGGCTGACGCAGTATTGCAATGCGCAATATAAAGGTGTGCGGCGAGCGCCCGGCGATACTAAGTTGTGCCGCGCGCAAAAACGCCAGGGTATAAGCGCACTCCTTGCCGCCTTCATGAACAACCATCACCCGATAGCGCCCTATTCGCTCAAGCCCTCCGGCTGCCACCATTAAACGTTGAATCAACAACTGCAAGGCAATGCGCTCGGGGCGGCTGAAAAAACCCAGGAGTCGGTGCAGGACTTGTTGATAGACAAAACTCATGGCTTGTTCATGAAAGTTATTCATGGGCTATCCCTCCATATCGAGGGTCTTATTATCGGCAGCCCGATTTGACGCGCCCACATTTACATCAACCCTGCTGGTCAGAACAGACTAGGCGCACATACGCACAGGAATAACCCTACAAGGAAACCTTCGAAAAAATACATATTGTGCTACATGACAACTTTATGAATTACTTTTGCCCTTTCTTTCCACACTAAAATGCATGTATTCGCCCTGGCCTGCTGAGCGCAACACGGGGAAAAAATAAAACTTTCGCCAGCACAAAAAAAACGCCCCTGAACACTGCGTTCAGGGGCGCGTTTATTACCGTGTACTTGTCAGACCGCAGCCAACTGCAAGGCCACCCGACCGCGACAAGGGCAATCGTCCATATAGCGATGGGCTTCAACAAAGTTTTCAAATGGAAAAACCTTGATCTCCAGCGGCGTCAGCACCCCGTCGGCGGTGAGCTGGTTGATATCACGCAAGGCACGTTTCATCGCTTCTTCGTCCTGGGCGATGCCCAGCTCGGGCTTGCCGGTGAAGTTGCCGATGCAGTGGACGAAAAATTTGATGTTCTTCTGGAAGCACGCGCAGCCCGGGAACCCCGTTTGGTTGCCGCCCTGCAAGCCATACAGCACCAGGCTGCCACGCGGTGCCAGCACATCACCCAGCACCGACATTTGCGGACCGCCCAGACCATCGAGCACGACATCCACGCCTTTGCTGTCGGTGATCTTGTTGATCTGCATCAGCAGGTCTTGCTCTTCGGTGACAATCACATGGTCGGCACCCAGGGTCAGCAGGCACTCGCGTTCGCTGGCATCCTTGGTCGCGGCAATCACCTTCAGGCCCAGGGCCTTGCCCAATTGCACGAAGGAAGGCCCGGCACAGTGGCTGGCATCGGTAATCAGCACGCTCTGCCCGGGCTTGGCCTGCGCCAGGTCGACATAGGCAAAATAGGCAATCAGCAGCGGCGTGTAATGCACGCTGGCCTCGACCGCAGACAACACGTCCGGGTAGCGGGTCAGGGTGGAGCGCGGCATCAAGATCAGCTCGCCATAGGTCGGGTAGTCGTTGGCGCTCTGGCCAGGGAAGCTGGCGACCTTGTCACCAATGGCCAAATCTTCCACACCGGCCCCCACGGCGGTGACGACACCCGCCATTTCATGGCCGATACCCGCGGGCAAACGAGCGTGACTGGGGGCCAGGTTCTGGCGCCACAGGACGTCATACCAGCTGATGCCAATGGCCTCGACACGGACCTGTACTTCGCCAGGCGCAGGCGCAGCGACTTCGTGCTCTTCGCACTTGAGCACCTCGGCCGGTCCAAACTTGTGAAAACGGATCGTGCGCGACATTACCAACCTCGCCTAATTAATCGCTAATACCACGGGACTTTATCCGGGCTTTGTGCGCAAGACTAACAGACAGCATTAATAGTCGACATGCCTGACATTGATCCGCCGACAGGTTGGCCCGCACCACATCCCGCAAAAACCCGGCAAACCCGCTTTAAACGGGTGATAAAACGCCTGCAGAAAAGTAAGAAAAAAATCTACCGAGTGACGAAAAATCGTTTTTGCCAGTAAGATCCGTTACTTGACTACCTGTTGAACCCCCAGCGAAGCCTGCCTGATGAACCGTAACGACTTGCGTCGCGTCGATCTGAATTTGCTGATCGTCTTTGAAACCCTGATGCATGAACGCAGTGTGACCCGTGCAGCCGAGAAGCTTTTTCTGGGGCAGCCGGCCATCAGTGCGGCATTGTCACGCTTGCGCAACCTGTTCGACGATCCGCTGTTTGTGCGTACCGGGCGCAGCATGGAACCGACCGCCCGGGCGATCGAGATCTTCGCCTTGCTGTCGCCGGCCCTGGACTCGATCTCCACGGCTGTCAGCCGTGCGTCCGAGTTCAACCCGGCCACCAGCACCTCGGTATTTCGCATTGGCCTGTCGGACGATGTCGAATTCGCCCTGCTGCCCTTGCTGCTCAAGCGCTTGCGCGCGGAAGCGCCGGGTATTGTCCTGGTGGTTCGCCGGGTCAACTACATCCTGATGCCGCCGTTGCTGGCCTCAGGGGAAATTTCCGTGGGCGTCAGCTACACCAGTGACCTGCCGGCCAACGCCAAGCGCAAGGTATTGCGCCGCAGCCGTCCCAAACTGCTGCGTGCCGACACCATGCCGGGTTCACTGAGCCTGGACGACTTCTGTGAGCGCCCCCATGCTCTGGTGTCTTTTGCTGGCGACCTGAGCGGGTTTATCGACACTGAGCTGGAAAAAATGGGCCGCAAGCGCCATGTGGTCCTGGCCGTGCCGCAGTTCAACGGCCTGAGCACCCTGCTGGCGGGCACCGACATCATCGCCACCGTCCCCGACTACACGGCCGAAGCACTGACGGCTGCGGGTGGCGTACGCGCCGAAGACCCGCCGCTGGACACACAAAGCTTCGAACTGCATATGGCCTGGCGCGGCGCCCAGGACAACGACCCGGGGGAGCGCTGGTTGCGGTCAAGGATTCAGATGTTTTTTGGGGATCCGGACAGTCTTTGACAGAGGCGTCTGTAACCGCTCTGGAATGCCTGTTTCAGACGATTTTCAAGACCGTTTTTGATCCACCGCCATCCGTCGAATTCTGCTGAAATCCACTCACTCTGGGGGCATATTTGGGAGCACGTCTGCAACTAAAAAAATGGTGTGCCCCCAAATATGAACGACTCAGCCAACTACGATAGACGCGAGTGCTCAGCTTTCTCTCAAGCTCATCTGTGAAAATATTTCCACCGACCCCATGTGCTGAATAGCCCCAGGACACAATAGCAACAGTTCCTCGGCCAACACCTATGCCAACTCGGCTTGCAGAGGCACAAGCCTTTATCACATGGCGGTAATGCTCACCTGTCCCACGCAGCATCACCGCCAAGACGCGCACTCGCAACGGCTGTGGACGACAGCATTTGCGCCTGTTGTGCCGGCGCCCAAGGTTAACCAAGCGCTTACTCAAGCACCCCCGGATCGCGGCGGATTTCTTCCCGGCCCATAGCCTCCCACAAGAACGGGAACCCGTTGGCATCAGTGCGCTTGCCGGTGGCAAGCACCACTTGATCGGGCAACGGCGAACCGCCTCCGAGTGCCTCTACATGCCAGGCCAGACGGCTGCGCCACTCCAGGGTGATCGCACGCAAATGCGCCTGGCGTATGCCGTTACCCACCACCAGCACACCGTGGTTGGCAAGCAACGCCCACTTGTTGGGGCCCAGTGCGTTCACCACGGCACGCCCCAATTCGCCGTCTTCAACCGTGCCGCGGTACTCGTCATAGAGCACCGGGTCGGTGTCAACCAGGGCCGATGTCTGGTCGTAGACCGGCGGAATGCGCCCCGCCGCCGACCACACCGATCCCCATTGCGGGTGATTATGGATCACCACCTGAACATCATGCCGTGCGGCATGTAAGTCCATATGCAAGTTGATGGCCGGGGTGATGTTCCATTCTCCTTCAATCACCTTGCCCGCATGATCGAGGCGCACGATATCCGAAGCACTCACCTCTGCCCACGTCAGCTCCCACGGGTTGGCCAGGTATGTGCCGTCGTCCTGGCGCACCGTGATATGACCGGCGATATGGTCGTTATAGCCTTCGCGACACAACACCCGGCACAGCAGGGCAAGCGTCTGGCGGGGGCTCAGTTCGGGCAGCAGCGCATGCCGGCCCGGCTTGGGCGTGAAGCGCGCCAACAGCGCCTGGTTCAGTTTGTCATGCAACATGGATAGTCCCCCTTCAATCACGCGTGGATGCTCTGGCGAGCGAATACAGAGGCACGCTGCATGCGCCGCTGGTGCGGTTGATAATCAAGGATGGCGTTGTGAAGTACGCTGCGGTTATCCCAGATCACCATGTCACCGACAGCCCAGCGATGGCGAAAGGCAAAATGCGCCTGCTGGCAGTGGCCGTGTAAATAAGCAAGCACCGCGTCGCTTTCAGGGATGGCCAGGCCGTCGATGTAGGTGGTGTACGTCGGGCTCACATACAGCGCCTTGCGTCCTGTTACCGGGTGTTTGATCACCAGCGGATGCAAGTGCCGACGATTCATGTTGATCACCTCCAGGTAGCGCTCGTGACTGACCACGTTCTGGCGCAACGCTGCGGTCATCGGCCCGTTCATGTCGTGCCAGGCACTCAGGCCCTCAAGGTAGTGCTGCATGCGCTCTGACAGTGCGTCATACGCCGTGGTCATGCTGATCCAGCAGGTGTCACCCCCCACCGGCGGCAAGATGTGCGCGTGGGTCATGGTGACGATGGGCGGGCTCGGTAAAAAACTTTCGTCGTGGTGCCACATATCGGCACGGTCACCCTGCCTGGAGTCAATCACGGTGATCTGCTCAAGGCCTTCGCCCAGATTGGGATAGAACGTGTGGACTTCCGGCTCGCCAAAATGCCTGGCAATCGCCAGGTGTTGCTCAGGCCTCAAGCCCGGGACGTGCAGTACCAGGGCTTCATGTTGAACAAGTGCCGCTTCAAGCCCTGCCAGGGTATCTGGCAAGAATACGCAAGCGGGATCCAGATCAAGTACCTCGGCGCCAATACTTGGCCCCAGGGGGCGGACGGTGAAAGCTGATGACATGGGCAATCTCCCGGCAGGTGTGGAGTATCCGATCCTGTAGCGCGCATCGCTGCGCGTTTGGACGTTGTCTGATCGACGAAAATGATCATACTGACGTCGCCAAGGTTCAGATATTCGCATTCTGCAAGGCACAATTTTCCTTGGTAAGTTATTGATTTTGTTTGTTTATATTCAAGATGCGGGGCCATGTGAAATGGCCCGCTCGGCTTTTTGCAAACAACCAAGGCGATGAAACCCCGATGGCCCCAAACATTCCCCAGACTCAGCTTCCCGCGCTACGCAAGCGCCCGAGCCAGTCACGCTCGCGCGCGCTGGTGGACGCCGTGGAACAGGCGTGCTTGCAGATTCTCGATGCAAAAGGCGAAGCATCGCTGACCGTCGCCCTTATCTCGGAGCTGTCTGGGGTCGCCGTCGGCTCCATCTACCAGTACTTCCCCAGCAAGGATGCAATTGTGGCCTTGTTGTACGAGCGTGTTCTCGATGAAGAAACCCAGACGCTGTTGCGCATGCGTGAGCAATTGACCGGCAAGCCTTTGCGATTGGCGTTGCGGGATATACTGGCCAACATCATTCGGGTGGAAACGCGACTGTTCAAATTGAACAAGGCCTTTCACTTGCGTTACCACTCTGCCCTTCACCTGGGCAAGTGGCGCGGCCCTTACCAGACGACAGGCGAGTTCATCGAAGCCACCTGGTTGCCGCTGGTGCGACTGTACGAGCATGAGATCAACACCGAGCACCCGGCCCTGGCGGCTTATTTGCTCGGGCAAGGCTTGCGCAGCGTGATCCGCTCGGTGCTGGATGATATGCCGGCACAAATGGAATCCGCAGCATTCCTTGATAGCCTGGTTGGCATGGCGATGGGCTGCTTGCAGCCAGCCACGTTTGACTGACAGCCAGCCACGGGCGCTGGATCGAGGCCGGTTTTGTACTCAACTTCCGTCAACGGGCTTTATCCGCAGCCTGGTCGCCCTGATCAGGCCGGAAAATGCCTGCATCACGCTGGGCCAATGCCAACAGCTCATCCACGACCATCCTGATTTTGGGTTGTATATAGCGCGTGCGTGGCCAAATCACATGGATGGGCATTTCGGCGCCTGCAAAAGTGTCCAGCACCGGCACCAGTAGACCTTCCCGGATATGCGTCTGCACCAGCCAGGTAGGCAGTTGCGCCAGCCCGCCCCCGGCCAGCGTCATGTCCAGCAGCATTTCCCCGTCCCCCATCTCGTGCTTGACCCGTACTTCGTGCTCATGGGTCTGCCCCTTCTCGTCAATCAGCATCCAGGTTTTACGGGTGCCGTTGCGCCAGCCAACAATGCAATCGTGGTGCAAAAGGTCTTCAGGGGTTTGAGGCGTGCCGTGTTCTTGCAAATACCCGGGCGTCGCGCAAATCAACAGGCATTGACTGCCCAGCTTGCGGGCGACGATTTCTGCGTCATCCTTCAAGTTGCCGATCCGGACCACAAGGTCGATACCATCGTTGACGATATCCACCAGCCGCTCACTGAAACTCACGGACAGATCAAGCTGTTGATAGCGCACAGCCATATCGATCAGGGTCGGCAAAATATGTCGTCGGCCAAAGGCGGCCGGCAGGTCTATGCGCAGCCGACCGATAGGCTCCTGCTGCCCGGTGGTCAAGAACCCCTGGGTCTCGGCCAGCTCATCCAGCACACGCAGGCAACTGGCCAGGTAGGCTTCACCTTCGGAGGTGAGGATCAGGCGTCGCGTGGTGCGGTGCAGGAGCTTGACGCCCAGGCGCGCTTCAAGCCGGGTGACGCTTTTGCCCACCGCCGAACTGGTGACCCCGAGTTCGAGTGCCGCCGCAGTGAAACTCAAGGACTGAGCCGAGGCAACGAACTCACGAATACCGTCAAACGGGTTTGCAGTCATTATGGCTTCCAGGGCTGAAGTGTAAGGATTTCTGATTGCATATCCGCAAAATCATACAGCAATGGGCAAGCCTCAATGGCGCATAAACAATAACCCCGCGCACACAAAAATACGCCTCACTTGGAGGCGCATTGTTCGCGGCTAAAACCCTCAGGCGCGTTTTTCAGTCCACCCTCCCCCCAACGCCTTGTACAGCTGTATGTGCGCGCACCATTTGGCCAACTGATCGCTCAGCAGCTTCTGGCGCGCAGACAGCAACTGGCGCTGCGCATCGAGCAAGGTCAGGTAATTGTCGACCCCTTCGTCATACCGCTGCAGCGCCATCCGGGTGTATTCATCGCTGGCCCGCACCAGGTCTTGCTGGCTCTTGAGCTGCGCATCCCAGGTGCCCATCGCTGCCAGACCGTCCGCCACTTCACGGAACGCAGACTGGATGACCTGCTCGTAATTGACCACGCCGATCTCTTGCTGGATCTTGGCGTAATCCAGGCTGGCCCCAAGCCTGCCCCCCGTGAAAATGGGCAGATGGATCTGTGGAATGAAACTCCAGCTTTGCGATCCGCTGTCAAACAAACCGTTGAGCTGGCTACTGGCCGTGCCAGCCCCGGCCGTCAGCGTGATGCTGGGGAAGAACGCTGCACGCGCCGCACCGATGTTGGCGTCGGCGGCCAGCAGTTGATGCTCAGCGGCACGGATATCGGGCCTTTGCCGGAGCAGGTCGGCGGGTAGCCCGGCAGGAATTGGCGTTAGCGTCCGAGCATCAAGATCAGCCACCGGCAAACGTGCAGGAATATTCGTGCCCAGCAACAAACGCAATCCATTGGCATCCTGGGCTACCTGACGGGTGTAAGCCTGCACCTGGCCTTGAGCACTGAACACCAGGGTGCGCGCCTGGCGCACGTCCAGATCCGACGCCGTACCCGCTGCGTTGCTGGACTGGATCAGCTGCAGATTGTGTTGATAGTTCGCCAGCGTCGAGCGTGTGACCGCCAGCAACTGCTGGTCGGTCTGCCAGGTCAGGTAGGCCACTGCCACCTCTGCCACCAGCCCGATACGGACACTGCGCTGTGTCTCTTCGCTGGCCAGATAGGTCTGCAAGGCACTGCGATCAAGGCTGCGAATGCGACCCCAGACGTCCAGCTCATAGCGGGTCAGTCCAATTTGCAGGCTGTTGTCGGCACCCGTGACCTGATCACCGGTGGACGACAGGTCCGCCGGGGTGCGTGCGCGTGCTGCCGCGCCATCAATGGCAATGTCGGGGAGCAGCGCCGAGCCCTGGATACGGTACTGCGCACGATAGGCCGCGACGTTCAGCAGCGCCTTGCGCAAATCGCGGTTGTTCTCCAGCGCCAGGCCCAGCAACTGCTGCAATGCGGGGCTGTTGAAGAGCGCCTGCCCATCGATCAGCGCCGCCCGTTGGGGGGCTGGCGCAGCATACGCGCCACCTTGTGGATAGGCTTGCGGGATCGGCGCTTCCGGGCGCCGGTAGTCCGGGGTCAGGCTACAACCGGCCAGCGTCATGGCCAGCACAGAAAGCAGAGGCTTAAAGGTCATGGGAGGCTCCTGCGCGGGTGGCCTGTACCGGTTCGCAACGCTGCCCGGGCGTGAACAGCCTGGTTACGGCCACATAAAACAGCGGCACAAAAAAGATCGCCAGGAAAGTCGCGGCCAGCGTGCCACCTACCACCGCGGTGCCGATGGAGTGCTGGCTGCCGCTGCCCGGCCCATAAGCCCGCGCCAGTGGCAGGGTACCCATGACAAAGGCGATGGAGGTCATGATGATCGGCCGCAGACGCTGCCGCGCTGCCTCGGTGGTGGCTTCTACCAGGCCACGACCATGGTTCTCGTACAGGTCCTTGGCGAACTCGACGATCAGGATGGCGTTTTTGGCTGCCAGCCCCATAGTGGTCAGCATGCCGACCTGGAAGAACACATCATTGGACAAGCCCCGACCAAGGGCCGCGGCGACTGCACCGAGCACACCCAGCGGCACCACCAACATGACGGCTACCGGCACAGACCAGCTTTCATACATGGCTGCAAGGCAGAGGAACACGATGATCAGCGACATCACATACAACAGGGTCGCCTGGGAACCTGCGGCCCGTTCTTCATAAGACAACCCCGTCCAGGCCACCCCGAAGCCATTGGGCAATTGCGCCGAAATACGCTCGATGGCCGCCATTGCATCGCCCGTGCTGTAGCCCTCGGCCGGCTGGCCCAGCAGTTCTACAGACGCAATCCCGCTGTAACGCTCCAGCTTGGGAGAGCCGTACATCCACGAACCGGTGGCAAAGGCCGAAAAAGGCACCATCTGGCCAGCAGCATTGCGCACGTACCATTTATCGAAGTCTTCCGGCGCAATTCGCGAGTCCATTTCGCCTTGCACATAGACTTTTTTCACGCGGCCCTTGTCGATGAAGTCATTGACGTAGGTCGAGCCCCAGGCCACCGACATGGTGTCGTCGATCGCCTCGATGGAGACTTGCAGCGCGCGGGCCTTTTCGTCATCGATAGTGACCTGGTATTGAGCTTCATCATCCAGGCCGTTGGCCCGGACAATGGCCAGCGCGGGTTCCTTGGCGGCGAGTGTCATCAACTGATCCCGGGCCTGCATCAATGCGCTATGGCCCAGTGCGCCGTTGTCCTGAAGGAACAGGTCAAAGCCGGTGGCATTACCCATCTCCATGATGGCCGGTGGCACGATTGAGACGACGTTGGCATCCTGGATCGTGGCGGCAAACGCGCTGATGCGCCGGGAGATGGCAAAGGCCGAGTCGTCCGCGGATTTACGCTCATCAAAGGCCTTGAGCCGCACCCAGATCACTGCCGAGTTCTGCCCGCGGCCTGCAAAGTTGAAACCGCTGATGGAGAACGCCGAGACAACCCCGCCCTGCTCATCGTCACGCAGGTAGTCGCGCACCTGATTGAGCACCGCCTCGGTGCGTTCGGCACTGCTGTTGGGCGGTGTCTGGATCTGCACAATCAACAGCCCCTGATCTTCATCGGGCAGAAACGCCGTCGGCAAGTCACGAAACATCATGGCCACGCCGGCCAGCAGCAGGCAATACAGCACAAAGGTACGCTTGGGGTTGCGCAAAATGCCCGAGACAACGCCTTCATAGGCAACCGTACTGCGCTCGAAGGTCCTGTTGAACCAAACAAAGAAGCCTTTGTGCTTTTTGCCGCCATGCCCGGCGTGGGCCTTGAGCAGTGTGGCGCAGAGCGCCGGGGTGAAAGTCAGGGCGACCAGTACGGACAGCCCCATCGCGGTAATGATCGTGACCGAAAACTGACGATAGATGATGCCGGCCGAGCCGCCGAAAAAGGCCATAGGCATAAATACCGCACTGATCACCAGGCCAATCCCCACCAGGGCGCCCGAAATCTGCCCCATCGACTTGCCAGTGGCTTCACGCGGCGACAGGTTTTCCTCGGCCATCAAGCGTTCCACGTTTTCAACCACCACGATGGCATCGTCAACCAGCAAACCGATTGCCAGCACCATCGCGAACATGGTCATCACGTTGATCGTAAAGCCAAAGGCGTAGAGCACTCCGAAGGTGCCCAGCAACACCACCGGCACCGCCAGGGTCGGAATCAGGGTGGCGCGAAAGTTCTGCAAGAACACAAACATCACCAGGAACACCAGCACGATGGCTTCGAACAGGGTGTGCACGACCGAATCAATGGACGCCTTTACCGACGGGCTCGTATCGTAGGGATAGACCACCTCCACACCCGGCGGCAAGAACGGCTTGAGACTGTCCACGGTGGTTTTCACCCGCTCGACCGCCTCCAGCATGTTGGCCCCCGTCGCCAGGCGCAGGGCAATGCCGGCAGCGGGCTTGCCGTTGTAATTGACGTCGTAGGAATAGGTCTCGTTGCCCAGCACCACCTCGCCGATATCTTTCAGGCGTATTTGCGAACCGTCGGGCTGAACCTTGACCAGAATCTCCTTGAACTCGTCCGCCGAGTTCAGGCGCGTTTTGCCAATGACCGTCGCGCTGAGTTGCACCCCTTTGCGCGTGGGCAAACCGCCGACCGAGCCGGAAGACACCTGCACGTTTTGCGCAGCAATGGCCTCGACCACATCCTTGGGCATCAAGTGGTAGCTATTGAGCTTCGCCGGATCCAGCCAGATGCGCATGGCATTCTGAAAACCGAAGACGAAGAAATCCCCCACGCCCTGGGTGCGGGACAACGGGTCCTGGAAGTTGGACACGATAAGGTTGCCCAGGTCGCCATAGTTCAACTTGCCGTCCGTAGACACCAGCCCCACCAGCAGCATGAAGTTGGCCTGATACTTGACCACCCGAATACCCTGGCGCTGAACTTCCTGGGGAAGATTGGGCGTGGCCAGTTGCAGCTTGTTTTGCACCTGAACCTGGGCGATATCAGGATTTATCCCCTGATCGAAGGTCACGATGATTTCGACGCTGCCATCACTGTTGGCCGCCGAGCTGATATAGCGCAAACCATCCAGGCCATTGAGTTGCTGTTCGATAACCTGCAGCACCGTGTCCTGAACCGTCTGGGCGGATGCCCCCGGGTAGGTCACGGTAATCATGACCGCCGGGGCCGCGATATTCGGATATTGATTGACCGGCAAACTGCGTATGGCCAACGCGCCGGCCAGCATGATTGCCAGGGCCAGTACCCAGGCGAATACAGGCCTGTCGATGAAAAAGCGTGACATGGGCAACCTCTCAATTAGCAGTAAAGGCTGCTTTCAGTTCAATGTTGGTCGCAGGCTGGGCGTCTACCAGAGAGTCAGCCTGCACGTGCTGCAACCCCTGGGTAATCACGCGCTCACCCGCCAGCACGCCGGACTCCACCAGCCAGGCATTACCGACAGTGCGCACGGTTTGCACATCACGTTGCTCGACATGGTTGCCGGCGGTAATCACCCAGGCAGTGGCCACGCCACGGCTGTCACGGATAATCGCCTGCTGCGGCACCAGCACGGCCTTCTCGCGTACGCCCTCCTTTACCCGGGCGTGTACGAACATACCGGGCAACAAGGCGCGGTCGGGGTTGGGGAATACCGCGCGCAATGTCACCGAGCCCGTGCCCTGGTCGACGCTGACTTCCGAGAACTTCAGATGGCCCGTCAGCGGATAGGTACTGCCATCGTCCAGGGTCAGGGTGACTTCTGCCTGATCTGCGCCCGCGTTTTTCAGGTCGCCAGCCTTCAGGGCACGCTTGAGTTGCAGAATCCGGGTAATGGGCTGTGTCACGTCGACGTAAATCGGGTCCAGCTGATTGACCGTCGCCATGGCCGCATTCTGGCTGTCGGTGACCAGTGCGCCTTCGGTCATGGCCGAGCGCCCGATGCGCCCTGAAATAGGCGCCAGCACCCGGGTGTATTGCACATTGATATCCGCCAACTGCTTGTCGGCTGCCGCCTGTTTCCAGGCCGCCACGGCATCGTCATATTGCTGCTGGCTCACGGCGCGGGCCTTGAGCAGGCGCTCGTAGCGTTCAGCCAGGTTGCGCGCGCTGCGCAGATTGGCTGCTGCACGGGACTGCTGTGCCACATAGGTGCGTGCATCGATCTGATACAACGGCTGGCCCTGCTTGACCTCACTGCCTTCGGTGAACAGCCGGCGTTCAAGAATTCCGGCCACCTGCGGGCGCACCTCGGCAACCCGATAGGCTGACGTACGCCCCGGCAAGTCGGTTGCCAGTGTCAGGGGCGTTTCTTCGAGGGTGTAATAACCCACTTTTACCCCGGGAGCGTGCTCCGTTATGGGTTCTGCGGGCTTGCACGCGGCCAGTACCAGTGCCGACAAGGGCAATAGTCCAACCATAAGGCGTGACGGCTTCAACATATAAACTCCAGACACGCGCCAGTGCTCCAGGCAACGAACACCGAGCGTTTTTATCAAGACAAGGCTAAGGGCAACTTGCTAACCCACAAACAAACACGGGCTCGCTTCGAGTGACGGCGCCCCTGATTTAATTAAGAAAGAGTGGGTGTATCGCGAAGGGATCAAGTTGGCTGAAGCGCAGTATATTCAAGATCAAAAGATTGATTAACCTGAGGGTTTTCCAATCATTTCATCTTTTGATTCCATAATCGGACAGCATGGGCATGCCCATATGAACGGCCTTGGCCTGGCTGGCAATCGATAAATGGCCTTTATGGGATCAAGCAAAGCAGGCTGGCGTTGCACCAGCCTGCTGCAAAAAAGGGTCTACTTGCCCTTGGGCAAGGCATACGCAATCAGATAGTCGCCCCGGTCAGCCGAGCTCCTGGCGCCCCCGGCACTGACAACCACAAATTGCCGGCGGGATGAGGGGGACATAAAGGTCATGGGGGTCGCCTGAGCCCCGACAGGCAACCGCCCCTTCCAGATTTCTTCGCCGGTATCCTGGTTGAAAGCCCGCAGAAAGTAATCCTGTGTCCCGGCAAAAAACACCAGGCCGGAGCGCGTGGCCAGTGAGCCACCCAGCGTCGGCATGCCAATCGGCATCGGCGCATTGACCTTCACCCCGCCAATGGCGGTATCGGCCAGAGTACCCGCAGGGACTTGCCACATGACTTCGCGGGTCTTGAGATCAATCCCGGTGATCGTTCCGTAGGGCGGCGCCTGGCACGGCACGTCGATGGCGGAGATAAAGGATGAGTTCCTGACCGCAAACGGCGTACCCCGCTGCGGGGCAAACTCCGAATGTGGCTTGCCATCGTTCTTGATCAGCAGATGCTCACTGGGGATCAGTTGAATGTTCAGGGGGATGCGAATGTCATTGACGATCATGACCCCCGTGTCTTCATTGATCGAAACGCCGCCCCAGTTCATGCCACCGAAATTGCCCGGATGCTGCAAGCTCGCTGTCACCCCCGGCGGTGTGTAGAGCCCGTCATAGCGCAGTGACTTGAACTGGATGCGGCACAGCATCTGATCGTAAATCGTCGCGCCCCACATATCCGCTTCGGTCAACCGCTGCTGCCCGATGTAAGGCATGCCCACGGAGAACGGCTGGGTCGGCGCCGTCTTGTCCCCGGCCAGTTCCTGCTGGGGGACAGGCCGTTCTTCAACAGCGGCTATCGGCTCACCGGTCTCGCGGTTGAGCATAAAGATATTGCCGGTCTTGGTGACCTGGATCAGCGCCGGCAGTGTTCCGCCTTTGCCATCCGGTACGTCATACAGCGCCGGTTGGGCCGGGATGTCGTAGTCCCAGATATCATGATGGACGGTTTGATAAGCCCAACGCTCGCGGCCGGTTTTGTAGTCCAGCGCAACCACCGACGATGCATAGTGATTGCTCGCATCCGAACGGTGGCCACCCCAGTAATCGGGCGTCGAGTTACCCAGCGGAATGTAGACCAGGCCCCGTTCTGCATCGTAGGCCGCCGTCGACCACATGTTCGGCGTACCGCGGGTGTAGGTCTGCCCTTCAGGGGGATGGCGGGTAATGTCCGGGTTACCCAGGTCCCACGCCCAGACCAGATCGCCAGACGTGGCATCGAAGGCGCGGATGACACCGGAAGGCTCGTTGGTCTCGAGGTTGTCATACACCCAGCCGCCGACGATCAGCAGGTTGCCGGCCACCGTGACGGGAGAAGTGCCCATGTAGTACGTGGGCTTGACCTCGCCCATGCCCTGCTGAAGATTGACTTCCCCGTTATCGCCAAAACTGCGGCATGCCTGGCCGGTGCTGGCATCCAGCGCAATCAGCCGGGAATCGAGTGTCGACAGGAACACCCGCTGCGGGCAGTCCTGTACCGTTGTTGCAGAGGCTTTGACCGTGTCTGCGGCCTGGGTTGCGTCGTAATAACTGACCCCGCGGCAACGGTTCCAGACGTTGTGATTTTCAACCTTGGCGTCAAAACGCCAGATCTCCTCGCCCGAGTTGGCATTCACGGCAAAGACTTTATTCAACGGCGTACAGATAAACAGCGTGTCACCCACCTGAATGGGCGTGTTCTGGTTTTCAGAGCCGACCAGCGCCATTTCCCCCGTTCGGAATGTCCAGGCCACTTCGAGGTTCGACACATTGTCGGGGGTGATTTGTTCCAGCGGGGCAAAACGGGTACCCGTTGGCGTGCGGCCAATATGCTGCCAGTTACCGTCGCTGGCAGCGTCGCGGGTCGTTACGGCGACAGGCGCCCGGGCTACCCCCTTGATGACACCGTGGGGAAAGAACATGGCGGCAAAACCGGCAAGCAGGATGGCACTGCAAACCCCGGCCAGGCCCTGCCATACCCGTCGCCGCCCAAAACCTGTCACAGGCGCCAGCAGGCAGACCGGTACGAGGATGGCAAGGATGCCGGCCAGGCGCGGCACCAGAGGCCAGAATTGCAGGCCCACCTCCTGGAACGCCCAGACCCCTGTGGCGGCCGTGAGCAGCAGATAAGCCCACACCCCCAGCCTGCTGCGCCGATAAAAACCGATGGCCGATACCAGCAGCATAAGGCCGCTGAACAGATAAAAACCGGAGCCCCCCAGCGTCATCAGATAGATGCCCCCTGCCAGCAATGGCGCGGCCAGCAGCACCAAGAGCATGGCGAACCAGAAAGGCAGGCGTGAGGTGTTGAGCGACGCTACTTCGTCGCTGATGTCTTGCTGAAATTGCATGTGCGCACCTGTTGTTGTTTTTCGCGCTTTAAATTCGATCGCGGGCAAGCCCTGAATGATGTGAATACTCATTACCTGTGGCAGCGGGCTTGCCCGCGATCGGGCCGATGCGGTTTAACTCCAAGACCGCATCACCTGCATCGCGAGCAAGCCCGCTGCCACCCGAACCTGCCAGCCACTAATCCTGCGTCAGTTGCCCAGCAGTACGGCCACCGACTTGGTCTCGGTGTAGTGCTCAAGCCCGCAGAGGCCCATTTCACGACCGACGCCAGACTCCTTGAAGCCGCCAAACGGCAGTGAAGGGTCGATCTGGTTGTGACTGTTGACCCACACAATCCCGGCACGGATTCGGGCTGCCAGTGCGTGGGCACGGCCCACGTTCTGCGTCCAGATGCTGGCGGCCAGCCCGTATTGGGTGTTGTTCGCTTCACGGGCCAGATCATCGAGGCTCTGGCTGGATATTTTCATGGCCGAAATCACCGGGCCAAAAATTTCCTCGTTGTAGACCGTCATGCCCGGCTTCACATTTGCCAGCAGTGTCGGCAGGTAGAAGAACCCCTCTCCCTCGGCTTCACGGGCTCCGCAAATGACGCTGGCACCTTCGGCGACCCCGGCGCGCACCAGTTCACTGACCCGCGCCTGCTGGCGCCCGGAAATCAAGGGGCCCAGATCAGTGGCCGGGTTGAGCCCGTGGCCCAGTTTCATTGTGCAAATGAATTCGGCGACACCGTGGATGACTTCGTCGTAGACGTCTTCATGGATATACAGCCGCGAGCCCGCCGTACACGCCTGCCCGCTGTTCAGCATGACGGCCTGGGCCACCCCGGGTATGGCGGTTTTCAAATCCGCGTCCGGGAACACAATGACCGGGCTTTTGCCGCCCAGCTCAAGGGTCACGCGCTTCAAGGTCGCCGCCGCGCTGGCCGCGATTGCCTTGCCGGTGGCCGTGCTTCCGGTGAAGGCAATTTTGTCCACCAGCGGGCTCTGCACCAGTGCGGCGCCACAGCGCCCATCGCCGGTGACGACGTTAAGTGTTCCGGGTGGCAGGCCGGCCTCTTCGCAAATGGCCGCCAGACGCAATGCCGCAAGCGGCGTGTCTTCAGCCGGCTTGAGAATGATCGAGCAGCCCGCCGCCAATGCAGGCGCCAGCTTCCATGCCGCCATCAGCAAGGGCACATTCCAGGGGATAATCTGGCCAACAACGCCAACCGGTTCGTGAGTGGTATAGGCATGCCACTCACCGGGCAGGCCAACAGGTACGCTGAGGCCATTGAGCTTGGTGCACCAGCCCGCGTAGTAACGAAAATGTTCCGCCGAGTTCTTCACATAGGCGTTCTTGACGATGGCAAAGGGCGACCCTTCGTCCAGCACCTCAAGCTCGGCGAGCTCTTGAGCGTGCTGGTCGATCAACTCGCCAATGCGCCACAGGACCTTGCTCTTTTCCGATCCCGAAAGCCTGCGCCAGGCGCCCGTGTCGAATGACTGTCGAGCCGCAGCAATAGCCTGCTCTACATCGACCTGGCTGGCGTCGGCCACGTCGGCAATCACCCGCCCGGTGGCAGGATCAAATACTTTTCGTCGCTCCCCACCCCGGGGCTCAACCCACTCTCCGCCAATGTAAAGGCGGTGATGCTGGTTCAGGAAACTCCTGGTTTGGGCAGAAATGCCAGGGTGTGAAAGGTCGATCATAGTTTGCGCAGGCATAGCGTCTAGCTCCGGCTGGAGGTATCGAAGAAACCCCATTGTTGTAATTGGGTGCCAGCACCGAACCTAATCAAAACAGCGATGCTTGACCAATGGAAATTATGCCAATATCGATTCATTAACCGAATCGCTTAACCCGACCCTTAAACAAATCACAATAAAAACCGGAACTCTCCATGACCGACCATGCCGCAGCGACCAGTTCAAAAACCCAGGGGCTGTTCAAGCGCCTGCGCTACCGCCACCTGTACATGCTGGTAACGCTGGGCACGCACAAAAACCTGCACCGGGCCGCTGAAGCCCTGCACATGTCGCAGCCCACCCTCACCAGAATGCTGCAGGAAGTCGAAGATGCATTTGGCTGTAGCCTGTTTGACCGTCAGCCACGCGGCATGACGCCGACGCCGGTAGGTGAGGAATTGCTCAAGTTTGCCCACTCGGCCTTGAACAGCCTTGACCGCTGTGTGGAGGACCTGACCGCCCGGGCGCAGGGCGGCTATGGCCATTTGGCGATCGGCGTGGTCATGGGCAGCGCGCTGGATGAAGTGGTAGCGACCATTGCAACGCTGAAAAAGGCCTCTCCTCAGCTTGGAATCCGCATGATGAGCGACACCAGCGACCTGCTGATCGACCTGCTTGAGCAGGAGCGTCTTGACGTGGCCATCGCCCGCCTGGGCGCGCCCGGGGACCGCTCACGGTTTGAATTCGAGCCTCTGGGCAATGACAGGCTGGTGTTTGCCGTTCGCGCAGGCCATCCTCTGCTTGAGCAGCCGGCCATCCCGGTAGAGCAGATGGTGCAAAACTGGACATGGCTCCTGCAACCCGCTGCAAGCCCCGGCAGAAAGGCCCTGGAGCGCTGGTGGGCAGATCAGGACATGTTGCCGCCGGGCATGACGATCGAATGCTCATCCATCTGGGCGATGCTGCAACTGGTGCAGTTGACGGACGCGATCATGGTGCTCAGCGAAGCCGTGATTCATGACCACGTCCGTACCGGGCTGATCAGCATCATTGAGCAACACGCTATCGAAGGGCTTGCGCCTTACGGAATCATTTTGCGCAAAGGCGCCCCGCGCAGCAAAGAACTGCAGCAGTTCCTCAGCCATCTGCGCGGCGCGATGAAAACCGGCCCGTCAGCCTGACCGCCTCGGGCGGGGCACACGTCAAAGGGGCGTCTTGCGTATCAAGCCTTCTTGCATCACCGATGCAACCAACCGGCCGGTGCGGTCAAAGATGCTCCCTCGGGAGAGTCCCCTGCCCGCACCGCTCCAGGGGCTGTCCATTGAGTACAGCAACCAGTCATCGACAAAACAGTCGGCGTGAAACCACAGCGAATGATCCAGGCTCGCCACTTTCATGTCCGGCTGCATATCTGAAACACCATGGGGCAACAGGGACGTGATCAGCAAGGCAATGTCACTGGCGTAGGCCAGCACACTGCGATGCAGGTTACGCTCCCGGCTGCTCAATGCCCCGACTTTGAACCAGAAGCTCCTTGAAGGCGCGCGTGGTGCCGGCGCACTGGGATCAATACGCTCGACCGGGCGAATATCAATCGCCCGGGCGACCGCATAACGGGAACGGATCTGGTCAATCAGCAGCTTGTTGCCGGCCAGCAGCTCCAGTTCACCGGGCAGGGACTCCGGCGCCGCCACTTCCGGCATTGCCACCTGGTGCTGCAAGCCCTGCTCGCTGACATGGAACGCCGCGTCGCCAATAAAAATGACCCTGGCGTCCTGCCAGGCGGTCAGGCGCCTGCGGCTGAAGCCTCGCCCGTCCTGGACCGGATCGACTTCATACATGACCGGTGCATTCGCGCGCCCGGGCCGGACAAAATAACCGTGCAGCGAATGCAGCATGCGGTCTGCCGCTACCGTGCGGCTGACCGCCATTGCCGCCTGCCCCAGGACTTGCCCACCAAACAGCTGGGGCAATCGCAGGTCCTGACTTTCACCTTTGAACACATGGGTCTCAACCTCCTCCAAAGCGAGGATGCCAGCCAGTTTGTCTGCGGGGGTGCTCATGACTCGGGCCTCTTGGGCAAAGCCTCCTTTGGCAGCATAAAACGCCTGCTTCCAGAGGCCAGGTACAGGGAAACGTTATCGCCCTTGATAGGCGGGCACTCTTTTCTCAGTGAATGCGGCAATGCCCTCCCTGAAGTCCTCACTCAGCAGCACCCGGCGAAAAGCCGTGCGCTCCAGCTCCAGCGCGGCATCCAGCCCGCAGTCAGCACCGCGGCGGATGACCTGCAGCGACACCCTGACGGCCAGAGGCGCATTTTTTGTGATGCTGTGGGCGATCTCCAGCGCCCTTGGCAACAGGTTCTCGGCGCTAGTGAGTTCACTGACCAAACCTTCGGCCAGTGCCCGTTGGGCCGAGACCGGCTCGCCCGTCAGCACCATCTGGGTGGCCAGTGCCGTGGGCAATACCCGCGATAGCCGGGTGACGCCACCGGCACCGGCAATCACCCCCCAACGCGGTTCCGGCAGCGCGAACCTGGCGTGTTCCACGGCAATGCGCACATCACACGCCAGCGCAATCTCAAGCCCCCCGGCATAGGCCAGCCCATTGATGGCCGCGATGATCGGTTTGGTGGTCGGCGACCCGCGATTGATCCCGCAAAAATCCCCATCATCCAGCTCCTTCACCGCCCGCTCACGCAGATAGGGCAGAAAAGTGCCGATATCGGCGCCGGAACAAAAGGCTTTGCTGCCAGCCCCCGTCAGGACCACAACTTGAATGTCATCGTCCTGGTTGATGCGCGGCCAGATTTCCTGAAAGGCCAGGTGCGTATTCAAGTCAATCGCATTCATGGCCTGGGGACGATTGATCGTGATGACGGCAACCGGCCCCTGTTTCTCGAATTCAATGCTCATGATGATCCTCAGCCCTGCGGTTCAAATCGTTGGCGCAACTCGCGCTTGAGAATTTTGCCGTTGTGATTGAACGGCATGTCTTCATAGGCGATAAATTCGACCCGCTTGGGAAGCTGATAGCCTGCCAGGTGATCGCGGGCATGCACGACCAGAAGATCGGCACTGCAGACCGCCCCCTCGTGCAGCACCACGATGGCCGTGACCTCTTCGCCCCAACGCTCGTTGTTCAGGCCAATCACGGCCACTTCACGCACATGCATGTGCCTGGACAAAACGGCCTCGACCTCCTGGGAGTAGACGTTCATCCCTCCCGTCTTGATCATGTCCTTGAGACGATCGAAGAAGTACACAAAGCCATTGGCGTCCATGTGCGCCAGATCACCGGTGTGCAACCAGCCGTCCTTGTCGATGGCATCACGGGTGGCGTCTGCCCGGTTGTGATAACCCAGCATGACGGTCGGGCCGCGCAGCACGATTTCACCGATCTCGCCGGCGCCTGCCATCGCGCCCTGGTCGTCCATGATTGCGACTTCAATGTTCTGGAACGCCCGACCGATGGAGCCGGGTGCCCGCTCGTAGTCTTCTTCCTTGAGAACGGTTGCAATCGGGCCGGCCTCGGTCAGCCCGTACTGGTAGAAAATGTTCACCCCGGGAATGCAGGCCTTCATGGCATTGCGGTCATTGGCCGTCAGAATCCCGCTGCCCACGTACCAGCGCACCAAGGAGCTCACATCCAGCGTCCTGGCCAGCGGATGGAGCACAAACTCCCGGGCCAGCGAAGGCGGCATGAAGGTGTTGGTTACCCGCTCGGCGGCGATGACACGCAGCACCTCTTCTGTGACGTATTTGTCCAGCAGGGTTGCCGTCGCGCCCAGATACAGATGAGGCAGCAACCAGCAGTTGAGCGCGGCGGAATGATGCAGTGGCGTGGCAATCAGCGTGTTGTCGGCCACGCCCATGCCGGTATCGATAATCTCGTTCAGGGAGTTCCAGAACAGGTTGGCATGACTGAGCAATACCCCCTTGGAACGGCCGGTCGTGCCTCCCGTGTAGAGAATGACCGCAGGATCCTGCTCGCTCAGCGCATCGCTTGCATGCGCCAGGACACTGGCATTGCCCGAGAAGGCAGGCAGTGATTCGAGCATCACCACCGCGATGTCCAGGCTTTCGACCAGCGCCGCGTAGCTCTCGACATGCTGGGCAGACATGAACAGCACTTTTGCCCCGCTGTCTTGCAGCATCATCGCGATGTGTTCGGGCGTCTCGCGGTAGTTCAGCGGCACCGCAACGGCACCCACTTTGACAACACCATAAAACGCCACGACCCACGGGCGACTGGTACTGGCCAGGAACGCCACCTTGTCACCGTGCCCCACCCCGGCGGCCAGCAGTGCATGGCCGACCTGGTTGGCCCCGGCCTCGAACTCGGCGTAGGTCGTGCGACCGGCCTTGTCGATAAGGGCCACCTTGTCAGGAAAGCGTTTGGCGTTGTGGGTGATATGACCACCCAGCAGCATACGGCTAGACATGAAACCTCCTCTTGTAATTGTTCTGCAACTGCGGACAGGCACTACTCTGCCAAATCTGTAGGCCCCCCGGCGCTCAAGAATAACTAACATTCGTTAGTTTGCAATAGACACAAACAGTCAAATACAGCCAAAAAATCCGCAACCGAGTGTGTTTCACCCTAGATAAAAAACACTGAAACACAGTGAAAGAGGCATTTATGACTTGTATTACCGGGCCAACACGCTAAAAATAACGCATGTTAGTTTCCAAACAAAAACAAGAGGAATCATCATGACCGACCTGTCCTTGCGCCTGGATAGCGCCACAGTTCTGATCACCGGCGGCGGGCGCGGCAACGGCGCCTCCCTCGCCCACGGCTTTGCGGCGGCCGGGGCAACCGTGGTGGTCACCGACATTGATCTGCAAACTGCATCGGCAACTGCCAAAAGCATCAATGCCCAGGGCGGCAAGGCATTCGCCTACGCCCTGGATATCTGCGACGAGGCTGCATGCCGCGCCCTTGCCGCCACGGTGTCCAGCGACATCGGGCATATCACCACACTGGTAAACAATGCCGGCCTGCTGTTTCGCGAGCCGTTCGCAAGCGACAGGAGCCCCGAGCAATGGCGTCGCACCCTGGCAGTCAATGTCAGCGGCATGTTCAACGCGAGCCACGCTTTTCTCCCGCACCTGAAACAGACCAGAGGCTCAATACTGAATATCGGCTCGATCCACAGTTTCACTTCCGGCCTGTCATCCCTGTCGAGCTACACCACCTCAAAAGGTGCGGTATTGCAATTCACCAAAGCCCTGGCTTCAGAGCTGGCCACAGACGGCATTCGCGTCAACGGGCTTGCCCCCGGCTCCTTCCCGACCGCCATGTCAGAGGCCACCCGCGAAGACCCGGGCAAGCTGCAAGCCTTTCTCAGCCATGTTCCAATGGGCCGTACGGGGGAACCCCATGAACTGATCGGCCCCGCGCTATTCCTGACATCGCCACTGGCAAGCTATATTACTGGCGCAATGCTCCCTGTGGACGGTGGCTACCTCACACGTTGAGCCATCCTCCCCTCCTGATTGAGACACGTACCCCATGCGACCTGTAGGCGCGAAACGAGAAGTGACAGAGCACGCCATTCATACCGCCGGGGTGGATCTGATCGCCACTTACGGCTATGAGGCGATGACCCTGAGAAACCTGGCCGAACAAGTCGGCATCAAGGCAGCCTCCCTTTACAACTACTTCAGCAACAAGCAAGAACTGCTGGCCACCATCCTGAAGGCGGTCATGCGCGACCTGCTGATGGAGTTCACGGAAAAAGTCGACTTCCAGCCCACCACGCTGCAGCGCTTTGAAGCGATGGTGGCTGTGCATTTGCACTTTCATACCGAGCGGCGCAAGGAGGTGTTTATCGGCAATATGGAGCTGCGCAGCCTCGACGAGGAAAACTACCGCATGGTTGCCCGCCTGCGCTCGGAGTACGAAAGACGTGTTCGGCAAATCATCGAGGACGGTGTCAAGGAGGGCATTTTCAATGTATCCGACTGCAATTTGACCACCAAGGCCCTGATCTCGATGCTGACCGGTATCTGCACCTGGTACCGGCCAGGCGGCCGCCTGGGGCTTGAAGACCTGGCGAAACAACATGTCGAACTGTCGCTGCGCATGGTGGGTTACAGCGGCGCATAACGGCAAAAGACAAAAACCCCGCCTGACCAGGCGGGGTTTTTTATTGAGCTGCGCTTTTACAACGCCTTGTATCTGGCCAGGCTGCCACCGCGCATGACCTTGCCGGGCAACTGGCGAGCGAAGACATCCTCGGCCAGATGCGCCACCTCGATCAGCCTCTCGAGATCGACACCGGTCTCAATGCCCATCTCCTCGCACATGAACACAAGGTCTTCGGTGCAGATATTGCCGGCCGCCCCTCGATGCCCCGCAAACGGACAGCCACCCAGGCCGGCACAGGAACTGTCGAACTTGGCCACGCCCATCTTGAGCGCGGCATGGACATTGGCCAGCCCCGTGCCGCGGGTGTCATGCAAATGCAGGCCCAGCGCCAGATCCGGCCACTGGTCACGAACCGCCCCCAGGGTGCGCTCCATCATCAGCGGGTTGGCCCAGCCAACCGTGTCCGCCAGATAAACCCCCTTGAGCTGCACGTCGGCCTCGCCCGCCAGATCGAGCACCTCACCCACCATCCGCACCACCTGGGGCACAGGCATATAGCCCTCGTAATTGCAGCCAAATGCCGTCATGACATAGCCCCATTCAACCGGCACATTGCGCTCGGCATAGGACTTGAGCCAGGCGCGCTGCTCATCCAGCGTCCGGGCAATATCCTTGTTGGTGTTCTTGAGCGAAAACGTCTCGGATGCTGTCACGCGGATCGCGCCGATAATATCCAGCTGTGACTGGTAGGCCCGCTCCAGGCCCTGCTGGTTGAGCCACAAACCGGTATAACGCACCCCCGGCTTTTTGTGGATGGCAGCGGCCAGTTGATCCGCATCCGCCATCCCCGGAACACGCTTGGGGTTCACAAAGGAAACGCAATCAATCTGCTTGAGCCCCGTCTCTGCCAGCGCTTCGATCAACTCGACTTTCCTGTGCAGGGCAATCGGCTCGGGCTCAATCTGAAACCCCTCACGGGGCCCCTCTTCGTTGATCCAGATACGCTTGGGAAGATCACTCATTGCATTACTCCAGATTTTGACCGGCGTGCTCGCCTTCCAGGAACTTGTTCGGACGCAGGAAAAATGACAACACCAACGCCCCCTTCGGCGAGCGCGCCAGGTGGCGATTGCCCCGCGGGCGCCAGACGAAATCCCCTGCAGCCACCTCGCCTTCGTCGTCCTCGATACTGCCTTGGAGTACATAGGTCTGCTCGACCTCGACATGCTCATGCAAAGGCAGGCTGGTGCCTGGCGCCCAGCGGAACAGTGCTGTGAGCAGCCCGCTGTCTTTATCCTGCATCAGGATTTTCATATCGATGCCCGGCGTGGGTGTCGGTTTCCACGGCAGTGCCTCGACACCGATATAGCGCGAAGCAAGCTCGCCAAGCGCATCGATACCCGGGACATTCGGGGTAGTAATAGCCATGACTCAGTCTCCCTTACACAGGTTGGGCAACAGCAAAAAGGCTCTCGCTGTGCTGGTCGATAAAACGGGTATGCACCCTGGCATCCAGATAGGCCGGCTGCGCCAGGACACGCAGCAAAAACTGCCTGTTGGTCTTCAGCCCGGAAATTTTCAGCCCGGTCAGCGCCTGCTCCAGGCGGGCCACGGCTTGAGCCCGGTCCTTGCCGTGGGCTATCACCTTCATGATCATCGGATCATAGAACGGCGTGATCCGGTCACCCGCGACGAAGCCGGTATCGATACGCACCCCTTCAATCTGCGGCAGCTGCAGTTCTTCAATCAGACCAGGCGCCGGCATGAACTTTTTCTCGGGTGACTCGGCATACAGGCGCGCCTCGATGGCATGCCCGCTGCGCTGGATCGCCTCCTGAGTCAGCTCACCCTGCACGTCCTCGCCCAGGGCATGGCGAATTTGTGCCTCAACCAGATCAACCCCCGTAATCGCTTCCGTCACGGGATGCTCAACCTGAATCCGCGTATTCATCTCCAGAAAGAAGTAGGAGCGGGTGTTCTCGTCATACAAAAACTCGACAGTACCCGCCCCGTCATAACGGCACAGCTTCGCCAGGTTCACCGCTGCGCTGGCCATGTGCGCGAGGATTTCCCGGGGCACATTGGGCGCCGGTGACTCCTCGAGCACCTTCTGGTAGCGCCGCTGTATCGAGCAGTCACGCTCGAACAGATGCACGGCCTCGCCATTACCAAAGCCGAATACCTGCACTTCAATATGGCGGGCACTTTCGATCAACTTCTCCAGAAAGACAGTGCCATCGCCAAATGCGCGCTCTGCCATGCGCTGGGTACCTGCCACCGCTTCAACCAGCTCCCCCGGCCCATAAACAGGCTTGAGGCCAATGCCGCCGCCACCTGCAGAGGCCTTGACCAGCAACGGATAGCCGACCGCCTCGGCTGCCCGCAGCAGCAATTGCGGGTCGGCCGCAGAAACGTTTTCAGCTGCCGGCTGAACGGGCACCCCGGCCTTGATAGCCAGATGGCGCGAGCGCTGCTTGTCGCCCATCGCCTTGATGACCTCGGCCGTGGGGCCAATAAAGGTAATGCCGGCTGCCGCACAGGCATCGGAGAACTCGGTGTTTTCCGAAAGAAAGCCATAACCCGGATGCACCAGGGTCGCACCGCACGCTTTCGCCACCTCCAGCACCTTCCCGGCATCCAGATAGCTTTCAGCCGCCTTGGCCGGGCCAATCAGGAACGCCTCATCGGCAGCCTTGACGTGCTGCGCCTGCGCATCCGCCTCGGAATACACAGCGACGGTGGGAATGCCGAGCCGTCTGGCCGAGCGAATCACCCGGCATGCGATCTCGCCACGATTCGCGATGAGTAATTTTTGTTGTGTCACGGTCACCTCCTGAAGCTAACAGCTGTAAGTTGAACAAATAACCCTGTCCGCCACGTATTAGCGCCTGAATACGGACATTTACGAAAAACACAGCGCAGGCTTGTGCTGCAAACAAAGCCTAGCTATATTCTCGAAAACTAACAACGGTTAGTAAAACAAAAAAGGAGATTCCCTTGAGCACCACGCAGCTTCTTGTCCAGCGCCTGGGCCCATGCGCAACCATCACGTTGAGCAATCCTGCCAAGCGCAATGCGATTGCAACCGCGACCGCCGGCGAACTCGTCGACACCCTTCAGATGCTGGATCGTGAAGGTGAGGTGCGCGTGATCGTGATCACTGGCGAGGGGCACTGCTTCTCGTCCGGGGGCGACCTGGACGAATTTCTCGCCACCGTAGAGTCCGGCGGCACTCAGCTGTGGGAAACCGGCGAACCGTGGCAGCAGTTGTTCAGCATTATCGCGACCCTGAGCAAGCCGGTTATCGCCCGGGTCGTCGGCCCGGCCATGGCCGGTGCCTGCGGGCTCGTCGCAGCCTGTGATTTCGCCTATTGCAGCGAAGATGCCAGGTTCGGCTCCCCGGAAATCAAGATCGGCCTGTTTCCGCTTTTTATCCTGCCCGCCCTGCTCAAGCGCCTGGGCGAGCGCCATGCCCTGGACCTTGCCCTGACCGGCCGCACCCTTGACGCCCAGGAAGCCCTGCGCATGGGGCTGGTCAACCGGGTCTGCCCGCTCGCTGAACTGGATGACTTGGTCGCGCAGCAGGTGCAGAGCCTTGCCGAGCTGGAACCGGCCACCGTGCGCCGGGGCAAACACGCATTCCACAAAATCTCGTCTGTCGGCGTCAGCGAAGGGCTGGAACTGGCCCGCGGGCTGCGCCCGGCCTTTATGTGTTCGGATGAACTGCGTCGCGGCATCGAGAAATTTTTTGCTAAAAAAGAGGTGAAGGCATGAGCGGTTACGAGAACGTAAAAGAGCTGCAACGTCGCGTCGAAATTGCACGCGCAGGCGGCTCGGAAAAAGCCCGGGAAAAACACCAGGCCCAGGGCAAAATCCTGGTCCGTGATCGTCTTGCCATCCTCTTTGACGACGGCAAATACCTTGAAGACGGTTTGCTGGTGGGTGCCGCACGGGGGATGCCGGGCGATGCCGTGGTGACGGCCATTGGCAAGGTCAACGGCCAGGAGGTCGCGGTGATTGCCAACGACATGACGATCAAGGCCGGCACGTGGGGCTATCACACTTTCCGCAAGATCGTGCGCATGCAGGAAATTGCAGTCGAAGCCAAGATGCCGATCATCTACCTGGTCGACAGCGCCGGGGCCCGCATCGACAGCCAGTTCGACTGCTACCTGGGGCGCATCGCGTGGGGCAATATCTTCTACACCCAAGTGCAGATTTCCGGCGTTGTTCCCCAGGTCTGCGTCATGTTCGGCCCCTCGCCGGCCGGCTCTGCCTACGTGCCGGCCCTGTGTGACCTGGTCATCATGGTCGACAAGCAGGCCACGGCCTATCTGGGCTCACCCAGACTCGCGGAGATGGCCATCGGCGAAAAAGTCACGGAAGAGCAAATGGGCGGTGCCCGCATGCATTGCGCCGTCAGCGGGCTGGGCGACTATCTGGCGCTCAACGAAGAAGAAGCCCTCAAGGCTGCCGCCGACTATCTGCGCTTCTTTCCGAACCACAACAGTCAGTTGCCGCCACTGCGCGAAGCCAGGCTGCCGGCCTCCAGTCGCGCCATTGCCGAAATCGTCCCCGCCGACCAGAACCGTCCATTTGATGTGAAAGAACTGGTGGAAGCGCTGGTGGATGAAGGCTCGATTTTTGAAGTCAAGGCGATGTTTGCCAAAGAGGCCTACACCGCTTTCGCCTACCTGGGCGGGCGCCCGGTCGGGATTGTGGCCAACAACTCGAAAAACAAAGGGGGGGTGCTGTTCAACGACAGCGCCGACAAGGCCACCCGTTTTATCTGGGCCTGCAATGCCTTCAACATTCCACTGCTGTTCCTGCAGGACATCAGCGGCTACATGATCGGCAGCGCGGTAGAAAAAGCCGGGATTATCCGGCATGGCGCCAAGCTGCTGCACGCCGTGTGCGAAGCCAAGGTCCCGCGCATTTCAGTGATGGTTCGCAAGGGCTATGGCGGCGGTTATCTGGGCATGTCCGGCGCCCCGACCATGCCCGACGCTCAGCTTGCCCTGCCCGGCGCCATGCCGGCCCTGATGGGGCCGGAAGCCGCCATCAATGCGATCCACTTCAATGAAATCCAGAGCCTTGAAGGCGATGCCCGTGCCGCCTTTATCGATGAGAAACAAAAGGAATACGCCAAGGACATCAACGCTTTCGACCCTGCCGACCAGTTCTCCTTTGAGGCCGTGGTAGACCCCGATGAACTGCGCGACGAGCTGATTCAACGCTTCGCACTGTACAGCCGTCGCGCAATCCCGCGCATTGACCGGCGCAACGGTATTTACCCGGTTTAACCCTCCTCCCCTCACAACAAGAAAGGATCAGCTGATGAGCGAAATCAAGGCACCTATGGCCGGCAATATCTGGAAGATCAACGTACAGGTCGGCCAGGAAATCAACTTCGGTGACGAGGTCATCATCATGGAATCCATGAAAATGGAGATCCCCGTGGAGGCCGATGACACCGGCATCGTCAAGGAAATCAGGGTCAGCGAGAACGACAATGTCGATGACGGCCACATCCTGATCATCCTGCAGTAAGGCGGAGAAACCCAGATGAAACTTGCATCCTTCATCCATGCCGGCCGCCGCTCCTACGGTGTCGTTGATGGCGACACCGTGCTGGACGCCGGCGCCGTTCTCGACCACCGATACGCCGACTTGCGCGCAGTGCTCGGCGCCGACAACGGCCTCGCTGACCTGGCCGCAATGGAATGCGCGCCACGCCTGAACGCCGGTGATGTGCAGTGGCTGCCCGCCATCCCCAACCCGGACAAAGTACTGTGCGTGGGGCTCAACTACCTCAAGCACATTGTTGAAACGGGTCGCGAAACACCGAAACATCCGACCCTGTTTACCCGCTTTGCCAGCGCCCAGGTGGGCCATGAACAACCCTTGATCTTGCCGGACGCTTCCACGGCCTTCGATTTCGAAGGCGAACTGGCCGTGGTGATCGGCAAGCCCGGGCGGCACATTGCAAAAGACAACGCCCTGGATCATGTGGCCGGTTACAGCCTGTTCAATGACGGCTCGATTCGCGACTGGCAGCGGCACACCCTGCAATTCACTGCCGGCAAAAACTTTGTGGGCAGCGGCAGCTTCGGCCCCTGGATAGTGACCAGGGACGAAATCCCCAACGTGGACGGGCTGGTCCTGGAAACACGGCTCAATGGCGAAATCGTGCAACGGGAAGGGATTAACGATCTGCTGTTCAAGATCCCGGCATTGATTGAATACATCTCCACGTTCACCGAACTGCTCCCGGGGGACGTGATTGCCACCGGTACACCGGGGGGTGTCGGCGCCTTCAGGAATCCGCCGTTATGGATGAAGCCGGGCGATGTGGTCGAAGTCCAGGTGGAGGGCATTGGCACACTCAGAAACACCGTCAAACCCGAGTAAGTCTTGCAATGGTGAAAGGCGTCCACGGGCGCCTTTCATTTGAAGTCCGCACAATAACAATACTGGACTCACCCATGAAATCGACGATCGACGCTTCAAGCTGGAGCCCTGCACAACCCTCCACAGTGAACAGGGCGCTGTTTAAAAAAATAGCGCTGCGCATCTTGCCCCTGATATTTGTTGCCTATGTCTTCGCCTTCCTGGATCGCGTCAACATCGGCTATGCCAAGCTGCAAATGCTGCCGGACCTGGGCATCACGCAAAGTCAGTACGGGTTCGCCGCAGGGATATTTTTTATCGGTTATGCGCTGTTCGAGATCCCGAGCAACCTGCTGCTGGATAAAATCGGCGCACGTAAAACCATGACCCGCATCATGCTGCTCTGGGGGCTTGCCTCAGCCGCAACGATGCTCGTGACAACCGCCCAGCAGCTTTACCTGATTCGCCTGCTGCTGGGGATCTTCGAAGCCGGGTTCTTCCCCGGAGTCATTCTCTACCTCAGCTACTGGTTTCCGAGCTATTTGCGTGGACGGGTCACCAGCACCCTGATGCTGGCTACGCTGGTAGCCCCGATCCTGGGTGGCCCGGTCTCCGGGCTGATCATGGAAGGCATGAACGGTGTTGCCGGCTGGGCCGGCTGGCAATGGCTGTTCCTGCTCGAGGCTGTGCCCATCATGATCATCGGCATTGTCTGCTTCATGATCCTGTGCGATCACCCTGAACAGGCCGGCTGGCTCAGCGATGAAGAGAAAACCCTGCATCGCAACCTGATGGCTGACGACGCGGCATCCCAAACCCCTGACCCTGGCAACTGCCATAGCGGCCAGGCGATTTTCAGTGCCCTGGTCGATCCCCGGGTCTATGTGCTGGCGTTTCTGTATTTCAGCTGCGCCCTTGGCAGTTATGCGTTCAACTTCTGGCTGCCCTCGATGATTCAAAAACTCGGGGTGGCCAGCATCACGCAGATTTCCCTCTACGCCATGATCCCTTTCAGCTGCGCAGGCCTGGGCATGATTCTGATCGGACGCAGTTCCGACCTGCGCCGTGAAAGACGCCTGCACTATTGCCTGAGCGTGCTCTTCGGCGCGGCCATGCTCTCGCTGTCGACCCTCACCACCTCGCTGGGCCTGACACTGGCACTGCTCGGTGGAGCGGCCTTCGGTTTCAGCGGCGCAGTGATTGTCTGCTGGGCGATCCCGGCGACCTACCTCAAGGGCAAAAGCGCACCGGCAGGCATTGCCCTGGTCAGTTCCCTGGGGTCTCTGTGCGGGTTTGCCGCGCCATCGATCATAGGCCTGGCACGGGACATCACCGGCAAGGATCACGCGGGCCTGTACGTTATCAGCCTGATCATGGTGGTCGCCGCAGGGGCCATGCTGACGCTGATGCCCAGGCAGGCGCTGACCGTGGGCAAACCCGGGCAGGAATGAGCCCCCCCCGCTGTGATTTATTGCTCGGCAGCGGCCCCGCTCAGCGCCTCGACAAGGCTGCTGACAGCTTGCAGCCGTGCCGACTCACCCGGCATCATCAGATTGATCATCACTTCGTCGGTTGCATAGGCCCGCGCCAGCTGGCGAAGTTGATCGACCACCTGCGCAGGTGTTCCGCTTATCAGCCGGCCCTCATTGCGCTTGCGCACGGCCAGCTCCTCCAGGGACCAGCGGTGAGCACGGGCGGTGGCGAGCGAAGGTACTCGCTCAAAGGGTTTGGCACTTTCGGCATGGGTCAGCCAAAGATGGAACGCATCGGCACATTCTGCGGCCTGCTCTTCTGTAGCGCCAACTGCCACGAAGACGGCAACAATGACCGAAGGCTCTTGGGCAAAGTCTGTTGGTTCAAACGCGGCACGATAGGTGTGGGCCGCTTGCGGACCATCATCGCCGGGGTTGATGAAATGGGCGAAGGTAAAGCCCAGTCCGGCCCGGGCCGCCACCTCGGCTGTGGCCCCGGAGGCGCCGAGCACATAGGGCCGGGGCGTGTCCCGGGTTACGGGATGGGCACGCATGCCGGCATAGGGTGAGCCCTGCCGATGGCGCCCGGTCACAAAGCCAAGTAAATCGCTGACCTTGCGCGAATAAGGTATCGACTCACTTTTTTCGTCATTGAGCGCCATGCTCGTGCGCCGGTCGGCGCCCGGTGCCCGGCCGAACCCCAGATCGATCCGGCCCGGGAACAGCGCTTCAAGGAGCTGGTAGTTTTCGGCAATCTTCAGGCTGCTGTAGTTGGGCAATAACACCCCACCGGAACCCACGCGGATCGCTTGCGTCGCCGACGCGATACGCGACATGAGGATTTCCGGCGAATTGCTAGCCGTCGCCGGCGCGCCGTGGTGTTCCGACACCCAGAAGCGAGCGAACCCCTGCGCTTCCGCATGCCGGGCCAGACGTATGCTGGCGGCGAGCGCGTCAACCGGCATCAGGCCTTCATCGACCGGCGAATAATCCAGAATGCTCAGTTTCACGGCTTTCAGGCTCCTTCAGGACGGGCGTCATCCTGTTCACGGCTGCTGTTGCGTTGCGGCCAGACGACTTCGAGGCGGGTATGGGTGATTCGCCATTGGCCATCGATGCGCCGGTACTCGTCGGCATAGAGCCCAAGCAGCAGCAACGGATTGGGATCAGCCTTGGAGGCGGTCTCGAAATCGATCAGGTAGCAGCGACCTTGTGCCGTATCCGGCCCGGTCAGCTTCACCCAGTGGTTGGCGATGGCATGCAGGAACGGATAACTGCCCTGGCGGTCGCGATCAAACAGGGTGAAGGCATCATTCAGACCGGCACGTATGGCATCGATGCCCTGCATTTTGCCGACGGTGACTTCCACCACGGCATCTGCCGAAAATACCTGGTCAAGTGCGGCGATGTTGTTGCTGTCCAGATGGTGGGCGTAAAGGGTCCTGAGATTACGGATTTCTTCACGATCGAGCAGTGCCTTGAGCTGGATATCCATGCAAGTGACCTCGTAGATGATGGGTCGGCTGGACTGCACAGACATTAGCCTGCACATTGACTGCGCCAGGGGCATGCCAGCTTCAGCCGAGTAACGACCATCACTGTAGTCGTGTTCAAATAAAAGATAATCCACATATAATTCCAAACATTCTGGAATCGCAGGATCAAATAGAGCCCCTCTTCGCGGTATGCGCGGCCGGGAGTACGCCCCATCAAGGATCGATATGCTGCGCAAAGCCCAGATCATTAGCTTCCCGGCCCTGATCGCATTGGTGTTGTTGCTGACCGGTTGTCCGCCGCCCGCTGAATTCACCCAGTGGCAACGCACGTCCACTACCGTCGTGGGAGTCCAGGCGGCCATGGCTGAATGTGGCGAGCCTGTAGGGCACTCAATGAACCGTTATCCGACTAACGAACGGGTGCTGCAGTTTCAGTGCATGCAGCGCCTGGGTTTTACCCGTAAAGACGGCTTTGATTTCTGTGCAGTCATGATCAATGCGCCGGCCTGCGTCGAAGCAAGAATGGGCCATGCGCTGAGCGTGTCCCAGCTCGAGGCCCTGCCGTTTGAAGCCGATGAAGGCTTCTATCCGATCAAGCCTGATTCCGGCCGTTATGAAGACATGCAGGTCACCTGGCGCAAGGTGGGCGCACCCCGCCACTTCTCGATGCAAGTGGCCAATAATCGCGAAGCGCTGCCGGTCATGTATGCCTGCGGCTATCCACAGCCGCTGGGGTCGAACCTGGACGTCGCCGACATCGGGCGCACAGCCCGGGCGCAACGCTGCATGATGGATCACGGCTTTGAACCGAAGGACAAAATGATGCTGGTGTGTCGGCCTTATCCCACCGTCACCGCCTGTAAAGGCAGCGCTGGACACCGCGGCTGACGGTTCAGGATCACCCGCGACACCCGGCTTCTGGCCGCTCAATGCCTGAAGCCGGGGGTACTTCTTTTTTAGAAGTCCACTGTCGCAGACAGCTCTACGGTACGCGGCGCACCAAGGCCCAGGCTCGACAGCAGCGGCGTGCCCCAGTAGGCCTTGTTGGCCACGTTGGTCACGCTGGCGCGCAAGGTCAGCGCACGGCTGGCCACCTGGGTGGCGTAGCGGCTGCCCAGGTCATAGACGGTATACCCCGGAATCGACTGGGTATTGTTGGTATCGATGTACTGCCAGGACACCGAGGTGGCATTGGCGGTCAATGTCAGGCCGTGTACCAGCGGTGTGTCCCACTCCACCCCCAATTTGCCTTGCAGCTTGGGCAGGCCGGTGGCCGTCTTGCCCTTGTGGTCCCCGGCGGTGATCTTGGGGTCGACATGGGCCACACCGCCCATCAGGCGCACATCCTGCAGCGGCGAGCCGAAAAAGCTCCACTCGACACCACGGTTACGCTGCTCGCCACCAAAGGAGAAGATGTTGCTGACCGGGTCGGTGTAACTGTTGGGGCGCTCGATCTGGTACAGGCTCAAGGTGTGGGTGAACTCGCCCAGGTCCACCTTGACCCCGACCTCCTTCTGCTTGGACTTGTAGGGTGCAAACACATCCCCGGCATTCTCTGCCGTCATCGGCGCAGTGGCGCCCTTGCTCAGTCCTTCGATGTAGTTGGCATACAGCGAGACCTGGTCAGTGACCTTGACCAGCAATGCCGCCGCCGGTGTATTGGCCGCCTCGTCATACCCCGGGACGTTGCGTGCGCCGGTTTTGACGTTAAAAGTGTCGGTGCGCACTTGCTGGCGGCGCAAGCCAAGGGTCAGCTGCACCCGATCATCAAGGATCGACAGGGTGTCTGCCAGGCCGTAGCTGGTCAGGCGGGTTTCGGAGTGGGCAATATAAGGAAAGTCCCTGGCCGCCGCCGGGCCCCACACCGGGTTATAAATATTGGTGATCCACTCGGCCCCCGGCACATTTCTGCGCCCGTAGTCCTTTTGCGTATCGCCATAGTGGGTGGCATTCAGGGTCCATTGGTGCTTGATCGCACCCGTTTGCAAATGCCCGCGCACGCCCATCTCCCCGGAGGTTTTTTCCAGGTCCATTTTCAACTGGCCCATCTTGGTCTCAAAGTCACCCGCATCGTTGAATACCGTCGCCAACATCGTGCCGCTGTATTCGTAGTGGGTCTGGCTCATGCCGTAGGCGGCATAGGCCATCAGGCTGTCGGTCAGGTCGTACTCACCGCGGATGATGGCCCCCCGGTCCGTTGTCTGCACATAGGCCCAGTCAGGGTTGAGCAGTGTATCGGCCTTGGGCGGTTTGGGCACCGCCACGCCTGGGCCCAGGTTAATGCCACGGTTCTGACCGCGCACACGATCTTCGGCTTCATACAGGTCAGCAGACAGGCGTACACGCTCGCCACGCCAGTCCAGGCCGAGTGAGGTCAGCTCAGCTTTCGGCTTTTGATGGTCGATCGCGCCGTCACCCTCGCGGTACACCCCGTTAAAACGGACACCGAACTGGTTGTCATCGCCAAAACGCCGACCGACGTCCACATGCCCGCCGAACTGCGCATCGGACATATAGGTACCGGTCAGTCGGGTCAACGGCTCATCCCCTGCCCGCTTGGGCACCAGGTTGACGCTGCCGCCCACCGAGCCGCCCGGCGGCATGCCATTGAGCAGGGCCGACGGGCCCTTGAGCACTTCGATGCGCTCGTACATTTCTGGCGAGATCCGGTAGTAAGGCGCCACGCCATACAGGCCGCCGATGCTCACATCGCTGATACTGCTGGCGAAGCCGCGGATCGAGTAGTTCTCGCTGAAGGTGCCGGTCAGGCCGTTGCTGAACACTGCAGGGTCGGTGGCGGCAATCACCTGGGTAATGTTCTGGGCCTGGCGATCGGCAATGTATTTTTCCGTGTAGCTGATGGTACTGAACGGCGTTTCCATAAAGTCCTTGTTGCCCAGCAGGCCCACCCGGCTGCCATAGGCCACTTGATCACCCGCGTAACTGGGGGGCAAACCGGCAGGCCCGGCCATGTCGCCCTCGACAAGGGTTGCGGGCAGGGTTGAGACGTCGCCGTGTTCTTCTTCGGCCAAACTCTCGGCACAGGCTGTCAGCCCTGTCATGCCCAGGGTCAGGCCCAGGAGCACGGTCTGCACGGCTTTAGCGGTGCGGCTCAAGGCAAAAACTGCGCAGGGTGGCGCAATGCGAGGATGTAGAGGGCGTTTGCTCACGCGAGGACTCCGTTGGTTGAGAGAGTGTTTTTTATATGAATCTAAATGCTAGAAATGAAATTAATGAGAATCGTTAAACATCAATAAAAGACCTGGCCCGGGCCTGCCCTGCCTTAGCCCTGATAGCCCTTGAGCACGTCGTCGATCAGCAGTTTCAAGGAGGTCGGGCTGGCCCCGGTGACGTACCAGGCCTGGGCATCGACAAAGATCACCCGGCCGTTTTTCCAGGCATTGGTCTGGCGCAACAGTGGGTTGCCCATACTCCGGGCATCCATGACCGGGCGGCCCTCCATCACCGCGGTGCGGTCCACCACATAGATAATGTCGGGGTTGGCCTGCTGGATAAATTCACTGGACACCGGCTGGCCATGCAGACCGGTTGCAGTCGACGGCCCGGCGGGTTTTACCCCGAGGTCGTTGAAGACAAAGCCGTAACGCGAGTGAACGCCGAAAGCGCTGTAGGCGCCGTTGTTGTGCAACACCACCAGGGCTTTTTCAGGGCGCTCCCGGGTAATGGCCCTGGCCTGCTCGACCTTGGCATCCAGGTCGGCCACTTTTTGCTGCGCCAGCGCCTGCTTGCCAAACACTTGCCCGAGGGTCAGCAGGTGAGCCCGGATAACGTCGATATGCCGCGCCTCGCTGTCGCGATAATCGACATCAAAGTGCAGGGTCGGCGCCATCTCGCTCAGTTCGCCATAGTGGTTGGCCTGCAGCGAGGTGATCAGGATCAGGTCCGGCCGTGCGCCATGTACCCGCTCCAGGTTGGGTTGCACGATGGCCCCCAGGTCCTCAACACCCGGCGCATCCTTGTAGCGGGCAAGAAAGTGCGGGACAAAATCCTTGGGCATGCCCGCCACGGGCACGCCCAACTGATCAAGAAAGTCGACCTCATTCATGTCCAGGGCAACCACCCGTTGTGGCACATGCTCGATCAGGGTGGTGCCCAGTTGGTGCTGCACCCGAACCGCTGCATACCCTCCCTGCTCTGCCGGTGCGCGGGTGGCTTGCCGGGGCATTTCGCCGCTGCTGTCATTGCACCCTTGCACCGCCAGCGTGGCGGCAATCAACAGGACCAGCGGCCTGAGGCGATAGATGTGATGGAAGGTCATTGCCGTTCTCTTTAGGGGTTGAAGTAGTTGCACAAACGCCCGCGCGGGCCCTGGCTGATGTCGAAGTCCAGCCCGTACAGTTCACCCAGCTGCGCCTCAGTAATCACCTCGTCCACGCTGCCGGCGCACTGCACCGCCCCCGCTTTCATGGCGACGATATGGTCGCTGTAGCTGGCGGCAAAGTTGATGTCATGCACCACCAGAACCACCGTGCGCCCGTGCTCGTCACACAGCCGGCGCAGCGCCCGCATAATCTGCACGGCGTGCTTGATATCGAGGTTGTTGAGGGGTTCGTCGAGCAGCAGGTAGTCGGTCTGCTGGGCGATGGTCATGGCCAGAAACGCCATTTGCCGTTGCCCGCCGCTGAGTTCGTCGAGGTAGGCATGGCGCAGCGGCTGCAGCGACAAAAAGGCGATGGCTTCGTCGATCACCTGGTGGTCCTCGCGGGTCAGGGCGCCCCGGCTGTAGGGGAAGCGTCCGAAGGCAACCAGCTCCTGCACGGTCAGGCGCAGGTTGAAGTCCGGCGACTGGCGCAACGTGGCGACACGCCGGGCGTATTCGCCGACGGGAATGCCCGCCACCGTTCGCCCCTCGAGGCAAACGGTACCGGCGCAGGGTTGCATCAGCCGGGCAATCATCATCAGCAGCGTGGTTTTGCCCGCGCCATTGGGGCCGATCAGCGAGGTCAGGCGTTGCCCCGCAAAGCGGGCATCAACACCTCGCAAAACGGTTTTGCTGCCATAGGCCTTGTGCAGGTTGTGAACGGTGATCATGGCGCTCCTCGGGTACGCACCATCAGCACCAGGAAATATCCGCCACACAGCAGATTGATCAGGATGCCGACCGTGGTTGTGTAGTTGAAAACATGCTCGACCAGCAGCTGGGCAGCGATAAACAGGCCGATGGCAACCGCACTGCCCAGCGCCAGCGTGACCCGGTGCCTGAACGTGCGGGCCAGGGCATAGGTGCTATTGGCAACGAAAATGCCCATAAAGGCTGTTGGCCCCAGCAGGCTGGTCGATACCGCAACCAGGGCCGCGATCAGGGCCAGGTGCAGGCGCACGCTGTGCCGATAATCGACCCCCAGGGATATCGCCTGGTCACGGCCCAGCGACAGCACGTCTAGGGTGGCCAGGCTCTTGCGCCCCACCAGGGCGACTGCTGCCACCACCAGCGCGCCATACAACAACTGCGGTGGTTGCACCCGATTGAACGAGGCCAGGCTGAAGCTCTGCAGTACCGAAAATTCACCGGGGCTGACCTTGAGCTGGACAAACTGGGTAAACGTGCCGATCACCAGGGTCAGCACCAGCCCGACCAACAGCAGGGTGTACACGTTGCTGTTGCCGTCCCGGAACAGCCAGCGGTGGATCCCCCACGAATAGACCAGCATCACCACCACGGACAGCAGGAAATTGCCGTGGATGCCGAGCAACACCACGCTGCTGGTGCCAAGCAACAGCACCAGCAGGGCCTGCAACAACAGGTACACGGCCTCGTAACCCATGATCGCGGGCGTCAGGATGCGGTTGCCGGTCAGGGTCTGGAAGGTGATTGACGACCAGGCGATGCACACGCCACCGATGACCATCGCCCCCAGCCGGGTCAGCCGCCTGGGGATCACATACTCAACGTCCATGCCTGCGCCCAGAAACACAAACACCAGTGCCAGCAGCGTAACGGTGCCCCACACGGCCAGTCGGGGTTGCAGGCGCCTCATCGCTGCCTCCAGATGATCAGCGCGAGAAACAGCACGCCACCCACGCTGCCTGCGGTCAGGCCAATCGGCACCTCGAACGGGTAGATCAGGACGCGCCCGAGAATATCGCAGGCCAGCAGCAGGCTGGCCCCGCTCAGCGCCACGATGGGCAATGTACGCCCCAGGTTGTCGCCGTAACGCAACGCCACCAGATTGGGAATCACCAGCCCGACAAAGGGGATCGCGCCCACGCTGATCACCGTGGCCGACACCGTGACCGCCACCAGCAGCAGGCCCAGCGCCACGGTGGCCGGATAGTTCAGGCCCAGGCTGGTGGCCATGCCCTCACCCATGCCGACCAGGGTGAAACGGTGTGCATACAGGTAGGTCAGCACAACGATCGGCAGGATCAGGTAGATGATTTCGTAACTGCCCTGCACCACCCGGGAGAAGTCCCCCAGCAGCCAGCCCTGCATGCTTTGCATGATGTTGTGGCGATAGGCGTAGAACTCGGCGATGGCACTCAAGACGCCGCCATACATCAGGCCGATGACCGGCACCAGCACCGTGCTCTTGAACTGGATGCGGCGAATCAGCAGCACAAACAGCAACCCCGCGGCGAAGCAGACTACCAGCGCAAACAGCATGCGTACCGGCACGCTGGCAGCGGGCACCAGGGCCAGCGACAACAGGATGCCAAGCTTGGCGGCATCCAGGCCGCCCGAGGTGGCCGGCTCGACAAACTTGTTGCGCACAAGATGCTGCAGAATCACCCCGCACACCGACAGGCCAACGCCAGTGAGCACCAGTGCGGCCAGGCGTGGCAGGCGACTGGCAGTCAAGGTCAGCCAGGCATCCCCCGACCACTCCAGTTGCCGCGCCCCTACCAGCAACGAGGTCACGCAAAGCAAGGCAAATACGGCCAACCCGCCTGTACGCATCAGGCTTGCCCGCCGATACGCCAGCCCTTGGCCACCCGGCGCTGCGCCAGGAAATGGGCATAACGCCCTGCGCTGGCCAGCAAGGCCGCCGGCGCTCCCTGCTCGACAACCCGGCCTTGGTCGAGCACCACGATCTGGTCGGCCATAGCAATCGTCGACAGTTGGTGCGCAATCACCACCAGGGTGCGGCGCCCGCGCAGCCTGGCCAGGGTCTGGGCGATCAGTTGCTGGTTGTCGGCATCCAGCGCGGCCGTGGCCTCGTCCACCAACAGGATGGGTGCGTCCTTGATCAGCGCACGCGCAATGCCGATACGCTGACGCTCGCCACCCGACAGCCGCGCCCCGCCCTCGCCGACCTGAGTATCGAGCCCCTGCGGCAAACGCTCGATCAGTTCGCTGACTCCGGCTTGCTGCACTGCGTCAAGGAGTTCGGCGTCACTGGCGGCGGGTTTGCCCAGGCGAATATTGTCGGCAATGCTGCCCTGGAACAGATAACTGTCCTGGAAGATCTGGCTGATCTGAGCGGCCAGTTGACTGTTGGTCATCTGCCGCACATCCACCCCGCCGATCAGTACGCAGCCCTGGCTTGGGTCATAAAACCGCGCAATCATCCGTACCAGGGTGGTCTTGCCCGAACCGGAGGCGCCAATCAACGCGGTCATGCTGCCCGGTTCGATACGCAGGCTGATGCCCTGCAGCACGTCGGGCTGGTCGGGGGCATAGCGCATACCGAGGCTGCGCAACTCGATCGAAGCATCCGCCGGTTGCTGCGGCTGTTGCGGTTGCACCAGGGGCTGAGCGGCGAACAGGCTCTGCACGGCCGTAAGCTGGCCGCAGGCGCTGCGCAGGATCTCGGCATAGCTGGCCACGTCCAGCAGCGGCTCGATGTAGCGACTGCTCAGGACCAGCGCAACGATCACGGCAACCACTGACGCCCCCTGCACCTCCAGGCCCAGCCGCGGGCTGAGCCACAGGGCTGCGGCCACCAGCAGCGCAGCAAAGATCGCCTGCACCACCCAGGCATTGAGCACCACCGAGAGTGACGATTGAACAATCAGCCGCAAGCCAGACTGACGCTGGCGCTCGATGGCTTGTTCGAGCAACCGGGTACTGGCTCCTGCGCCGTTGAACGCGCGCAACACCGACTGGGCCTGGGCAAACTCGACCATGCGCTGGCTGGCCTCGGCAAATCGCCCCTGGAAAGCCCGGTCGCTGCGCCGTCCCAGGCGCGCGCTGAGCCATAAGGCCGCGGTCAAAACCACCAGCCCCAGCAGTGCAATCAGGCCCATTGGCCAGTTCAGCAGCCAGAGCGCAACAACGATCACCAATGGCGTCACCGCCCCGGTGATCACCGGGGTGAATACATGCGCCGGCAACTGGGCCAGGGCCATCATGCCCTGGGTAATCACATGGCCCAGCTGGCGGGTGTTTTGCGCGGTAAACCAGCCCAGGGGCAAGCCTGCCACATGGTCGCCGATACGATGGCGGGCGCCTTGCAAAATGACCACGCCCACGGCCACGCCTGCCCTTTCCACGCGGCGCCGCCCGGCCCAGCAGGCGAGCATGCCGGTCAGCGTCAGTGCCAGCCAGAGTGCCGCACCACGCATATCACCAGTAAGCAGACACCCCAGTACCGGCACCAGGGTGGTCAGGGTCAAACCGCTGAGCAAGCCATAGACCACGGCCAGGCGCAGATAACGATAAAACACCGGCGCGTCGTCGCCCAGCAGCTGTAAAAAGGACTTCAGCATGAAGGCACCGCCAGTTGTTCAAGAGATTGATAGCCGCCCTGCGCCCATAAATGCGCATAGAGGCCGCCGCGGGCGAGCAGTTCAGCGTGATTGCCCTGCTCGCACACCCTGGCGTTGTCGAGCACGATGATCTGGTCGGCGTGCATCACGGTGTCGAGCCGGTGGGCGATAACCAGCAGCGTGCGACCCTGGGCAAAGTGCGACAGCGCGTCCTGGATCGCGACTTCGCTTTCGGCGTCGGCTGCCGCCGTGGCTTCGTCCAGCACCAACACGGGCGGGTCGAGCAGCACAGCGCGGGCGATGCTCACCCGCTGCTGCTCGCCACCGGACAACTGCGCGTCTTCACCCACCACCGAGTCATAGCCACGCGGCAAAGCCAGGATGCGCTCATGAATGTTGGCCATGCGCGCAGCGTCCTCGATCTGCTGCTGGCTGGCCGACGGCCTGCCCAGGGCAATGTTGGCGCGCACACTGGCGTGGATCAGGCGCACCTCCTGCAAGACAAAACCGATATGCCGGTACAGGGTTGCCGTGTCGAGATCACGCAGGTCCGCGCCGCCCAAGGTGATACGCCCTTGGCTGGGGTCAAAAAAGCGCAGCAGCAGGCGCGCCAGGGTCGACTTGCCAGCACCGGAGCGGCCGACAATGGCGGTGGTGGTGCCCGGTTTGAGCCTCAGGTTGATCGCCGTGAGCACCGGCTGCCCGTGGTCATAGCTGTAGCCGACGTGCTCCAGGCAAATTTCGCTGCCCACAGGCGTGTGCTGCATGCCGGGTGCCGGCTGTTCCAGCACCGGGGTTTGCAGCAGGGCCTGCACGCGGCTGGCGGCTGCCACGCCGTGGTTCAGGTCATGGGTGAGGTAATGCAACAACAGCAGAGGCCCGCACAGCCCGGGGGTAACCAGGGCGAACGGCAGCACCTGCAACGCCGTCATCCAGCCCAGCGCCACAAACAGGCTGCCGAAAACCAGCACCACACCCAGCACGGTTACGGGCGCGATCATGGCATTGGCATTGGCCATCGACCCCACCAGCGGGCGGGTGAAACCGATAAAGGCGCGGGCAAACGCATCGACAGCCTCGCGGTAACTGCCCTGGGCCTTGTCTGCGCCAGCAAATGCCTTGAGCACCGGCATGCCGTTGACGAACTCCACTACGGCATTGTCGATACGGCCCATGCCCGCGACGAACGCCTGCATATTGTGCTCGCTGGCCTTGACCGCCCGGGTAAAAAATATAAAGAAACCGGGGAACGGCAGGATCGAGACCATTGCCAGGCGCCAGTCCAGCGCAAACAGATAGATCAGCGAAATGGCCACGGCACCGCCCGCGCGCCCCACCGTGGTGTAGAAATGCGCAGTGAGGCTGTGCAGCGTATTGATATCGTCCTGTATCGCCTGCTTGACCTCCCCCGCTGCCCGCTGCGTGAACCAGCCCAACGGCACACGGCTCAAGCGCCGCACAATGGCCAGGCGCAGATGATGGGTGATGCGGTTGTCGGCCAGGTGCGCCAGCAACTCGCCCGCCGTGATCAGCAACATGCCAAGGCACAGGCTGGTGACAGCGACCAGTACCGACCACCACAACTGGCCCGGCTCATGTTCGAGGTTGCCCAGCACTGTCTGGCCGATATGGGCAATGGCGGCCAGTGGCACCAGGGTCAGCATGGCGCCGATGGCAGCCAGCATGGCAGCGACGATCAGGCGCCCACGGATAGGGGCCAGCAGCTGGCTGATCGGGCCGCGCACCTTGGGGTTGGCCGAGGCCGAATGAGGAGAGTCCATGACAATCAAGGGTCCGCAAATACACAAAAAGGAAAGGCCGGGGGTGTTTCTCAAGGTGCCGGGGCACCGGGATTGGCCCCGGGAATCAGAATACTAATTAGTTGCATGACTATAAACTAATTTGCGAAATCCTGACAAGCCAGCTAAAACACAGCCTTCACCGTTCAAGGATTTGTCATGAAAGCGCCACAACCACCTGCCGCTCGAGGGCGTCCGCGCACCATCACCCGCGAACGCATCGTCGATGCAGGCATCGAAATCGGCTTGCCGAACATCACCTTTGTCGGCGTTGCCGCTGCATTGGGGGTCAGCCATATGGCGCTGTACAAGCACGTTGCCAATCTGGAGGCGCTCAAAAGCATGGTCGCCGAGGAGATTTTCACCCGCTGGCAGATCCCCCGCGCCCAGGCCGACCAGCCGGGCACCCTGAAGGAGTATTTGCTCGGGTTTGCCACCTCGGTGCGGGTGTTCGTCAAGGCCCACCCCGGGCTGACGCCTTATGTGATTCGCAGGCTGGCCGCGACGCAACCGATGCTCACCAAGATCGACGAACATCAGCGCCACATAGCCCAGATCTATGCCATTTCTATAGAAAATGCCCGCTGGCTGCTGGCAACCATTGCCTTCCACGGCATTGCCGTCGCCGACACGGTGTATTCGGTCACCTGCCGCGAACCGCTGCTGGAGGCGGACCGCGCAAGTGAGGAGGCAGAAATGGAAATCGAGCTGGCCCAAGGCATGCGCGCGCTTATCGTCGGTGCGCTGGTGCTGCTTCAAGAAGAAAATCCGGGGCTTGCCCCGCCCGTCAAGACGCCGTCATAACCGCCGTGCCGGCCCCCTGCAATTGACAGGGAACTACTGAGCCAGAGCGGGTCAAACCCAACTCATATCGTTCATGTGATTGAACGCAGGAGTTGGATGATGAGCAGTAAAACGACCCACGGCTGGGCATGGGCCTACAACAAGATTCGCGGCCTGCAGTGCTCCCGGCTAACCTCAGCCTACAGGGCGACCCTGTATGTGCTGCGAGGTGATACGGGCATTTTCCACAGCGATGTCAGCTGGCAAAAAAACCGGATCAGGCGTTAAACACGTAACGATCGAACTTTAAACTTTATGCGCCCTCTATATCTTTAGGGGCATAAGGTCCCTGAATGAGTGTCTTGCTAACTATCGACTGAGGTTAATGACATGCGGATTACATTACCCGTTCTACTACTGGGCATGGTGATATCGCAGGGAGCAATGGCCGCTGGAGATGGATCTGCCGCCGTCGGCGGCGGTGTTGGCGGTGCGCTGGGCAATATTGTCGGCCAACAGCTGGGTGGCTCCACCGGGGCCGCCGTCGGTGCTGGTCTGGGCGGTGCTGCAGGTGGCGCACTCGGCGCGCAAAAAGGCAGTAAAACCGAAGCCGCCATCGGTGGCGGGCTTGGCTCGGCAGGCGGCTCGGTGATCGGCCATCAGTTGGGTGGCTCCACTGGCTCGACCATCGGCGCAGGCGTGGGCGGTGCCGTCGGCGGCGCAGTCGGCAACAACCTGGGCAACGATGGCGACCGCCATCACTCCAATGGCAATGGCAAGGGTAAACACAAGCACAAAAACAAGCACCGCTAACGAGCCCTATAGTTAAGGCCCAAGAGCCCGACCTGATGTCGGGCTTTTTTGTGCCCCGGTGGCCGCTCATCCACCCTGATGACCGGCCATCTGCCATCTGCCGATTCGTCCTACAGGCCAATGGCGGCACTGCTATGCTCGATTTAATCAACAGTCATGGTGCAGTTTTTCTAGACGCTCCGGTACAGGAAAAAAAGGATCGTATGGGAAAACCTTCAGGAAATGGATTCCGGAAACCATTGAATATACGGGGCGAACTCCGAAAAGCCAGACGAGTAGGAACTTAAATAAGGAGATTTAACGTATGACTGCTCAAGAGCAACTCGTTGGCGGATGGACTGTCTACCACAAGCTGACTCCAAAGGATCAGGAAGTATTCAAAGAAGCCCTGACCGGGTTCGTGGGTGTGCAGTACTCACCGGAGCTGGTTTCGACCCAGGTCGTCAATGGCACCAACTATCGCTTCAAATGCACCGCAACACTGCCTGGCTCGCCCGGCACATCATGGCAAGCCATCGTGGAAATCTACGCGCCAATTAATGGCAAACCGCACATTACCCAGATCCATCGGGTCTAAGCGCGTATAAACCCTTCGGGGCGCGCCGCGAGTGCGCCTCGAAGGTTCCTCTGCCACCTCCCGCAAACAAAGGTTTGAAGCACCCGCCCGATACCCCTTACCCTGTGCGTTGAATACCCCCCGCAAGTACCGTCCCTCAAGCCAGATTGCCTGGCCCCGCAGAAGTGTTGAACATGCCCAGCAAACCAGCCGCAGAAAGCCCGATGGCGACTGCAGCAGAGATAGAACACGCCATCCTGACCCTGAACCGAATGGCCGAACGCCTGTGGGGCGATGGCCGCGAAACTGAAGCCAAGGCTCTGCTCGATGCGCTGGACGCCCTGAACCGGGCGCTGGACCGCATCCGCATTGGCGAAATGGGTCGCGCCGCGACTCTGCACTGAGCACCCGGCTTTTTTTGCAGCCCAAGGCACTTGCACGATCGCCTCGCTGGCGGTAATGCTCGGTCTGACTTCAACAATACCGACAAGGCTGCTATCGCCATGGTGGTGATGCGCCGCGAACTTTGCGACTAGGCTGCACCGGATACACACCTCATATAAAAATAATCGAGTGTCGTGAGCCGCCATGAATATCCTCTACGATGAACGCGTCGACGGCGTACTGCCTGACGTTGATAAAGCCGCCCTGTTGCACGCCTTGCAGATGCGCTTGCCGCAGCTTGAAGTCCTGCATGAGCGTGAACAACTCGCGCCCTACGAGTGCGACGGGCTGTCGGCCTATCGCACCACGCCCCTGCTGGTAGCGTTGCCCCGTCACCTCGACGAGGTGCAAGAGCTGTTGCGCATCTGCCATCAGATGCGCGTACCGGTGGTCGCACGGGGGGCCGGCACGGGGTTGTCCGGCGGTGCCTTGCCGCTGGAAAAAGGCCTGCTGCTGGTGATGGCGCGCTTTGACAAAATCCTCCATATCGACCCTGGCGCGCGCACTGCACGGGTTCAGCCGGGGGTACGCAACCTGGCGATATCCCAGGCCGCGGCGCCCTTTGGCCTGTACTACGCGCCCGACCCGTCCTCGCAAATCGCCTGCTCAATCGGCGGCAATGTCGCGGAAAACGCCGGTGGCGTGCATTGCCTGAAGTACGGCCTGACCGTCCACAACCTGCTCAAGATCGAGGTGCTGACCGTCGACGGCGAACCGCTGACCCTGGGCTCGGACGCGCTCGACGCGCCAGGTTTCGATCTGCTGGCGCTGTTTACCGGCTCCGAAGGCATGCTCGGGGTCATCACCGAGGTGACGGTCAAGCTGCTGCCCAAACCGCAGACCGCCAAGGTGCTGCTGGCGGCCTTCGACAGTGTCGAGCAAGCCGGCCGGGCCGTGGCCGACATCATCGCCGCCGGCATCATCCCCGGCGGCCTGGAGATGATGGATAACCTGGCCATCCGCGCCGCCGAAGACTTTATTCATGCCGGCTACCCTGTTGATGCCCAGGCCATTTTGCTGTGCGAGCTCGATGGCGTTGAGGCCGATGTCCACGACGACTGCAACCGCGTGCGCCAGGTACTGGAGCAGGCGGGTGCCAGCGAAGTCCGCCAGGCCAGGGACGAGGCCGAACGGGTACGTTTCTGGGCCGGACGCAAGAACGCCTTTCCCGCCGTGGGCCGCCTTGCGCCGGATTACTATTGCATGGACGGCACCATTCCGCGCCGGCAACTGGCGGGCGTGCTGCAGGCCATTGCCGCCTTGTCGGCCGCCTACAACCTGCGGGTTGCCAACGTGTTCCACGCCGGTGACGGCAATATGCACCCGCTGATCCTGTTCGATGCCAACCAGCCCGGCGAGCTTGATCGCGCCGAAGCCCTGGGCGGCAAGATCCTTGAGCTGTGCGTGAAAGTCGGGGGCAGCATTACCGGTGAGCACGGCGTGGGTCGCGAAAAGATCAATCAGATGTGCGCGCAGTTCAACAGCGACGAACTGACCCTGTTTCATGCCGTCAAAGCCGCCTTCGACCCTGGTGGCCTGCTCAACCCCGGCAAGAACATCCCGACCCTGCACCGCTGCGCCGAATTCGGCGCCATGCATGTGCATGGCGGGCAGTTGCCCTTCCCCGAACTGGAGCGTTTCTGATGCACACGAGCGAGGATCTCGATAACAGCCGCGTGCTGCTGGAGCAGGTCAACCAGGCCCTGCACAGCGGCACTGCGCTACGCATTCAGGGCGCCAACAGCAAGATGTTCCTGGGCCGCGCCGTGGCCGGCGAAGTGCTCGACACTCGCAACCATCGCGGTATCGTCAGCTATGACCCCACCGAACTGGTGATCACCGCCCGTTGCGGCACACCGCTGGCGCAATTGACCCATGTACTGGAACAGGCACGCCAAATGCTGCCCTGCGAGCCACCCGCCTACGCTGGCGCCACGGTGGGCGGCATGATTGCCAGCGGGCTGTCAGGGCCTCGCCGGCCGTGGGCGGGCTCGGTCAGGGACTATGTGCTGGGCACCCGGGTCATCACCGGGCACGGCAAGCATTTGCGTTTTGGCGGCGAGGTGATGAAAAACGTTGCCGGTTATGATCTGTCACGGCTGATGGCAGGCAGTTACGGCTCTCTTGGGGTGATCACCGAGGTGTCGCTCAAGGTGCTGCCCAAACCACGCCAGTGCCTGAGCATCAGCCTGCAGATGAGCAGCGAACGTGCCCTGCTGCGCCTGGCCGAGTGGGGGCAGCAACCGCTGCCGATCAGCGCCGCCTGCCACGACGGGCAGCGTCTGCACCTGCGCCTTGAGGGCGGTGAAGGCTCGGTGGCAGCCGCCCGTGAGCGGCTGGGCGGCGAACTGCTGGACGGCGCCTTCTGGGCTGATCTGAACGCACAGCGCCTGGATTTTTTCGCCGCGGGCTCGCCTCTCTGGCGCCTGTCCCTGCCCAACAACACCCCGGCCCTGGCCTTGCCCGGCCAGCAGTTGATCGATTGGGGCGGCGCCCAGCGCTGGCTCAAGTCGGATGCCGAAGCGAGCTGGATTCGCGCTGTCGTCGCCGAGGTCGGCGGGCATGCCACCTGCTACAGCCACGGCCTTGTCGACAGCCCGTTCCAGCCGCTGCCTGCGGCCCTGCTGCGCTATCAGCGCAGCCTCAAATACCAGCTCGACCCGCAGGGTATTTTCAACCCCGGTCGACTGTACGCGGAGCTTTGAGCCATGCAGACCACCCTGAGCGAACTCGCCCGGCAACTGCCCCGTGCCGCAGAAGCCGAACGCATTCTGCGCACCTGCGTGCATTGCGGCTTCTGTAACGCCACCTGCCCGACCTACCAGTTGCTCGGAGATGAACTGGATGGCCCCAGGGGCAGGATTTACCTGATCAAGCAGGTGCTTGAAGGCAATGCGGTGACACGCAAGACCCAGCAGCATCTGGACCGTTGCCTGTCGTGCCGTAACTGCGAAACCACCTGCCCTTCGGGGGTCGACTACCACAACCTGCTGGATATCGGCCGCGCGCTGGTCGATGCCCGGGTGCCAAGGCCGCTGGCCCAGCGCCTGGTGCGCGAAGGCTTGCGCCGCGTGATAGCCAATGCCGCGCTGTTCAAGGGCCTGATCGGCAGCGGGCAGGTATTGCGCCCCTGGCTGCCCTCCCCCCTGCAAGCCAGGTTGCCGCGCACCCCGCCTGCACCCATCCCCCGCCCGAGCCGCCAGCATGCGCGGCTCGTACTGCTGCTCGAAGGTTGCGTGCAACCGGGCCTGTCACCCAACACCAACGCAGCCACGGCCAGCGTGCTCGACCGCTTGGGTATCAGCGTAATCCCGGCGCCGCAAGCCGGGTGCTGCGGTGCCGTGGATTATCATCTGGACGCCCAGGCCGCCGGCCTTGATCGCGCCCGACGCAATATCGATGCCTGGTGGCCGGGGATTGCCCAAGGGGCCGAAGCGATCGTGCAAACCGCCAGCGGCTGCGGTGCCTTTATCAAGGAATACGGCCACCTGCTCGGCAGCGACCCGGCCTATGCCGAAAAAGCAGCCAGGGTCAGTGCGCTGGCCAGGGACCTGGTGGAAGTGCTGCGCGACGAGCCGCTGGGCACACTTGGCGTGCGCAGCGATCTGCGACTGGCGTTCCACTGCCCCTGCACCTTGCAGCACGCGCAAAAACTCGGCGGCGCGGTTGAAGGCGTACTCACTGAGCTGGGCTTCAACCTGAGCGCCGTGCCCGACAGCCACCTGTGCTGCGGCTCGGCGGGTACCTATTCACTGACCCAGCCCGAACTGTCCCGGCAACTGCGCGACAACAAACTCAACGCGCTGGAAAGCGGGCACCCGCAGGTCATCGTCACCGCCAATATCGGCTGCCAGGCGCACCTCGACAGCGCTGGCAGAACCCCGGTGCGACACTGGATCGAACTGGTTGCAGAGGCATTGCCCGAGCCTGAAGCGGCGCCATGAAAAACGGCTGCGATCATACCTTGGCGCCTAACCTGGCAAGCACCTCTGCGATCAACGGGTTGGGCCGTCCGGTATTCCAGGCCACGGCGGTGGTGACCACGCTGAGTTTCTGGCTCAGCGCGCGAAACACCACATTGGCAGGGGCCAGTTTTTTCATGGATGCCGGCACCAGCGCAATGCCCTGGCCATAGCTGACAAAAGCAATTTGCGAGGCCACTGAACGCACTTCATGCAGCACCCGCGGGGAAAAACCGCTGGCCCGGCAGGTAGCAATCAAGTTGTCGAAATACACCGGGCTCACCTGGCGCGAAAACATCACCAAAGGTTCATTGGACAAGCTCGACAGGCTGATCCGCGTGCGCGCCGCCAGGGGATGGTCGCTGGGCAGGGCCAGCACCAGGCGATCTTCCAGTAGCGGCACGGACTGGATCGAGGCGCCCAGGTCACCGTCCAGGCGGGCGAACGCCAGATCGATATCGCCCGCTTCCAGCGCCGGCACCGCCTCGACGCTGTCTATTTCCCGCACGGAGACGGTCAGGTGCGGGTATGCCTCTTTCAATTGCTCAATCAACCCCGGCAGCACATCAAACATGGCCGTTGAAATCGCACCGATGGTCAGCATCCCCGACTGCCCTCCCAGCGCTTCCTCCACAGCCAGCTCCAGGCGCTCCAGCTGCTCGGCGAACTTGCGCACCGCGGGCAGGATCGCCGCGCCCACCGGGGTCAGCTTGGCGCCGCGGCGTGAGCGCTCGAACAACTTGACCTTGAGCGCCTGTTCCAGCACCTGGATCTGCTCGCTCAGAGGCGGTTGGGACATGCCGAGGCGCTTGGCGGCACGGCCGAAATTCTGCTCTTCGGCCACGGCCAGAAACAGCCACAGATGCCGGATCAGGCGAAAATTGATCATGCTTCATCCATAGGTTAAACATATGCAAGTCTTACGTTAACAGGAATATACCTATCAAACAGCCTCGCTGACACTGGCTGCCTTAATGACCGGAGGGCAGCGCAATGACTCAACCCAGCAACACCTTGCTCGAACGCCTGGCGGCACTGGATACCAACACGGTATCCGATGCCCTGGATTTCCTCGGCCTGGCAGGTGCCACCGTGGGGCTGCGGCCCCTGTGGAACTGTCCAAAAATTGTCGGCCGCGCCAGCACCGTGTTGCTGGCAGCCCAGTGCGAAAAGGCCTCCAGCGCGCACCTGATCACCCCCGTGGTCGCACAGATCAACAGTGCTGACCGGGTGCTGGTAATCGCAGGCGGTCTCGAAGGCATCTCCTGCTGGGGCGATATCCTCGCCAACGCCGCCACGGCAAAACAACTGCGGGGCACCGTGATCGACGGTTGCAGCCGGGATATCGACGGCAGTGCCGCCATCGGTTACCCGGTGTATGGCCGTGGCGTGACCATGATCAGCGCACGCAACCGCGTGCGGCAGATCGGTGCCGGGGTCACTATCACCGTGGCAGGCGTGGCCGTCAGTGAAGACGACTATGTGATCGCCGACAACTGCGGCACGGTATTTGTGCCTCAGGGCCATATCGAGCAAGTCATCGAACTTGGCGAGCGTATCGCCCACCGCCAGGCAGGCATGCTGCAGGCTGTGCGCAGCGGTTGCTCGGTGGCTGAGGTCATGCACGACGCACAGTTCGACGCCATTGCCCCGGAGCACGCCTGATGAACCTTGATGACAAAGCACTGGTGGCCCTGTTTGACGGCCTCGACACCCCTGCTGTTTCCGATGCCCTGGACAAGCTCGGCCTGCCCGGCCAATGCCTGGGCATCGCGCCGCTGGGCAACTACAGCCAGGTGGTCGTCGGCCCGGCATTTACCGTGCAGTACGTTGCCGCCAGTGTGCCTGCCGGCACCGTAGGCGACTTTATCGACGCCGTGCTACCAGGTGATGTGGTGGTGATCGACAATGCCGGGCGTACCGACTGCACCGTGTGGGGCGACATCATGACCCAGTACGCCGGCAACCGGCATATCGCCGCCACGGTGATCGACGGTGTATGCCGTGACGTCAACAAGGCGCTGGGCGACGGTTATCCGATCTTCAGCCGGGGCCGCTTTATGCGCACCGGCAAGGACCGTGTGCAGGTGCAGTCGCTCAACCAGCCCGTGTCCATTGGCACGGCGCGGGTTTGCGCCCGCGATATCGTGGTGGCCGATGCCAATGGCGTGGTCATCGTGCCCCGTGCCCGGGCCGCTGAAGTGGCTGCCTGTGCGCGCCAGATCGAGCGGGTCGAAGCCGATATCCGTGGCCTTATCGGCCAAGGCCAGACCCTTGAAAGTGCCCGGGCCGCCCTGGGGTATCACAACCTGCAGAGGAAAGCCTGATGAACCCCTACTACCAACGGGCAAAAGCGCTGGGCAGCTCGACGCTCTATGAGGCTTCGCACCTGCCTTGCGCCGTGGACAGTGATATCCGCCCGATCTGGGAAGGCGCCTTTATCGCCGCCCCGGCTTACCCGCTGCAGTGTTCACCGGGTGACAACCTGGCCTTGCATCTGGCCCTGGAGCGCGCCCCGCGTGGCAGCGTGCTGGTGGTGGGCACCGGTCACTTTATGGCCGGCTACTGGGGCGAGGTACTTACCGTTGCGGCACAAGCCGCCGGGGTGGCGGGCCTGGTCATCGATGGCGGGGTTCGTGATATCGCGGCCCTGAAAAAGCATCAATTCCCGGTCTTTGCCCGGGGCATTTCGGTCAGGGGCACGCTCAAGACCAGCGCCCCGTCCGTGGGACAGGCTTTCCATTTCGCCGGTGTCCCCGTTGCGCCGGGGGATTGGGTGGTGGCCGACGACGATGGCGTCATCATCATTCCCCATGCACAAATGGCGCGCACCCTGGCCGAAGGCGAAGCGCGTGCCGACAAGGAAGCACACATGATGCAGGCATTGAGTGAAGGCCGTACCACCCTTGAACTGATGAACCTGACCGAATGGAGAAGCCGCGCATGACCGCCGATATCCAACGGCTCAACCGGCGCCTGGCCAGCGCACAGCCTTCGGCGACCTACCGGATCATCGACCGCGTGGCGGAGCGCCGGGCACAAGGCGCGCAGATCATCTCCCTGTGCGCGGGCGAACCGGACTTCGACACCCCGGAACATGTGCGTGCCGCTGCGTTCCAGGCCATTGAACAGGGGCACACCCGCTACACCCAGGTCGCCGGTGTGCGCTCACTGCGAGAAGCGGTGGCGGCCAAGTTTCGTCGCGAAAACGCCCTGGATGTCAGCTGGCAGGACACCCTGGTCTGCAACGGTGGCAAGCAGGTGATCTACAACGCCCTGGCCGCGACCCTCAATGAAGGTGACCAGGTCATAGTCCCGGCGCCGTATTGGGTCAGCTACCCTGAAATCGTGCAGTTGTGCGGCGGTGAACCGCACATCGTGACCTGTGACGCGGCCAGCGGTTTCAAGCTCACCGCCCAATTGCTCGCCGCTGCAATTACCCCGCAGACCCGCTGGCTGATCCTGAATTCGCCCTCCAACCCCACCGGCGCCGTGTATAGCCGCGACGAACTGCGCGAGCTGGCTGAAGTGCTGCTGGCCCACCCCCATGTGCTGATCCTGGCCGACGATATCTATGAACACCTGATCTTCGATGATCAATGGTTCTACACCCTGGCCCAGGTAGAGCCCCGGCTGGCGGCGCGTACCCTGACCATGAACGGCGTGTCCAAGGCCTACGCCATGACCGGCTGGCGCATCGGCTTTGCCACCGGCCCGCGCTGGCTGCTGCAGGCGATGGAAACGCTGCAGGGCCAGCAGACTTCGGGGGCCTGCGCGGTCTCGCAACAGGCCGCGCTGGCGGCACTGGAGGGGCCAAAGGACTTTATCCATGCCAGTCGCGCGGCGTTCCAGCGCCGTCGTGACCTGATGGTCGAACGGCTCAACGCCATCGGCCTGGAGTGCTGTAGCCCGGCCGGCGCTTTCTACGCATTCGCCTCATGTGCCAGCTTGATCGGCCGCACCTCGCCAGCAGGCCGGGTGCTGCACACCGACGAAGATGTTGCCCTGGCCCTGCTCGACGAAGCCAATGTGGCTGTGGTGCAGGGCAGCGCCTTTGGCCTGGGGCCGTATCTGCGCATTGCCTATGCGCTGGATGAAAGGTCCTTGCACAAGGCTTGCGAGGCGATCAGCGGGTTTTGCCAAGCCGTGCGTTAACTCGCCGCCTGTTGTGGGAGTCGGGCCTTTACGCGATGGCGGCTCCCACAGGTTTGGCGGTCACCGTGTGAGGCGCATCGTTAATGGCTCGACACTCGCCAAAGCTGATCCACCCGTGTCGTATAACTCTGGCTCATCATTTCCCGGCGCATACCCCAGTCGGGCTTGCCCGGCACGCTGGCTGCCCGCAGTGTGCCCCTGCCCCAGCGGCCATTGATGGCGTCCAGCACCGCCATCACCCGTGAAGCCTCTGCCGGTTGATTGACGGCAAACAGATCATCGGAAAACTCCCCCGGCTGACGCAGGTCCAGCAGCATGACCTCGGCCTTGCTGTATCTGAAGCCTGGCTGGAACACATGCGCCACAGCATCCACTGCCGCCCGGGTAAGCAGCCGCACATCATCGGTGGGGTATGGCAGGGTCACCACCACGCCCTTGGCGTACTTCGCTTCGTCCGGGTTGAACATGCCGGTGCGAATGCTGACGCGCACCTTTTTGCAGTACGATTTCTGTGCCCTGAGCTTTTCCGAGGCGCGCATCATGTAGGTGGCCACGGCTTCCTTGATCGGCGCCAGCTCGGTCAAGCGCTTGCCGAACATGCGGCTGCAGCAGATTTCCTGTTTGGGCGGATCGGGCTCGTCCAGTTCCAGGCAGGCCGTGCCCGATAGCTCACGGGCCGTTTTCTCAATCACCACGCTGAACTTTTTTCGCAATGACCACGGATCAGCTTTGGCCAGGTCCATCGCCGTCTTGATGCCCATGCCTTCCAGGTGCGCGGTCATGCGCCGCCCTACCCCCCAGACTTCCGAGACTGCGGTGTTGCGCAACACCCAGTCGCGTTCATGGTCACCACACAGGTTGACCACGCCACCGGTGTGCGCCTGCAAGCGCTTGGCCGTGTGGTTGGCCAGTTTGGCCAGGGTCTTGGTATGGGCAATGCCGACCCCCACCGGAATGCCCGTGCATTGCAGAATGCGGCTGCGCAACTGGCGCCCCATCGCGGTGGCGTCAACGATGCCGCTGAGATCGGCAAAGGACTCATCGATGCTGTACACCTCCACCGCAGGCAGCATCGACTCGATCAGGCTCATGACCCGTTCGCTCATGTCGCCATACAGCGCATAGTTGGACGAGAACGCCACGATCCCCAACTGCTCGAGGCGATCCTTGATCTGGAAATACGGCTCGCCCATCTTCACATGGGGTTTGGCGTCATAACTGCGGGCGATCACGCAGCCGTCGTTGTTGCTCAGCACCACAATGGGCACTTTGGCCAGGTCCGGGCGGAACACCCGCTCGCAGCTGGCGTAAAAGCTGTTGCAGTCGACCAGCGCGAAAACCGGCGCAGACTTAGTGGCCATGACTGCGCACGGTGTAGGTAATCACGCCCCAGACTGTCAGCTCATCGCCTTCCAGTACATAACGGTCCGGGTACTTGGGGTTTTCTGATTGCAGCACCACGCTCTTGCCGCGCAGGCACAGACGCTTGCAGATCGGATCGTTATTGAGCAGCGCCACCACCACATGACCGTGGCCTGGCTCGATGGCGCGGTCCACCACCGCCAGGTCGCCGGAATAAATCCCCACCCCCTGCATGCTGTCGCCATCGATGCGCACCAGGTACACATGGGGCGCACGGATACCGAGCAGCTCATCAAGGGAAATCTCCTTCTCGATATGATCCGCCGCTGGCGACGGAAACCCGGCGGGGACTTTGAAGGAGCAAAGTGGCAGGCGAACGCCATCTGCAGCAATGGGACCGAGGGAAGTGAAGCTCATGACGCACGCCTTACGATAACTGTATGAACGTACAGTTAACTGCGTAGGACTATTCTGGTCAATTTATCTGACAGATATTTCGACGAGAGGCGTTTATGGGCTGGCTCAGGCTGGTTTTTGCAGCGCGGCAGCAAGTGGAACCTGGCCCGCCCCCGCCTCTGTCCCTACAGCACAATTCAGCCGCCCACGTCCCAACGCATCGTCTGCACCCTGATATGGGGGTGGCTGGCCAAGGGCTCCCATTCGTCCATAAAGACAAAACCCTGATTCAGATAGAAGCCGCAAGCTCTGTCATTGTCCGGGGATACGTCCAGATACACACTGTCATGACCACTCTGCCGCGCCCGGGCTTTCACTGCGCCCACCAATCGGGCAGCTGCACCGGCGCCCCGCCATTGAGGCGCAACCCACATGCCGATCAAGTTATAGCGGGCCGCCTGGCTGATCATCGCGCCTATCATGCCGACCGGCTTGGCGCCCTCGAAGGCCAGCCAGAACTGCGTACCAATCTGCGACGAGGCGCGCTCCTGCCATTGTTCATCGGTGTCGCTGGCCGCCGTCTGATAGCTCACGCCAAATGCCGTCGGCGCATCCTGCAGTGCGGCAAGACGTACACTTTTCAAGAGCATCCAGTCCCTGGTTTGCGTTAAGCGAATCTGCATCTTGCTCCTTTGCGACCCTATATCAGGTTCTTTTCAAAACGCACATCGCCTTCGGGCAAGTGCGCCACCAACTGCCAGCCAAGGCTTCGATAGAAGCCGCTGGCACGGCTGTTTTCTGCGGTTTCCAGCCATATCGTGCGATGCTGTTCAAACAGGAACGCCTCGGCCCTGGCCATCAGGCTACGGCCCAGCCCTTGCCCCTCGTACTCAGGCCGTACAAAAGCGGCAAATACGCAACCATCGTCTGCATCGGCCATGGCAAAACCTGCCGGCACACCCTGGATTTCAGCCACCCAAATGCATGGCGCAGCCAGGAGTGCCTGGCTGATGGCTTGGGGCGTGATGCCCATTTCAGTGAGCTGTTCAAGGGAGAGATGGTTCTCCCTGACGCTGGTGCGGATGGCAAAAATCGCCGGGATATCCGCCTGGTCGGCAAGTCTTGTGGTTATGTTCATAAATTCAGGGCTCCATCCCTTGCAGCTTGCGCTGCAGGCGCTTGAGATAGCTGTTGACGATAAGTTTGTGTGCTGGCCCCACCGGCAGCATATACAGGCGGCCAAAGGTGTTATGGGTCACCACAGAGGAGGTGATCGTCAACACCCGATCAGCCAGCGAAACACAGGTCATGACATCCAGATGCCGGTCACGCTCGGTCAGCACCAATACCTCGGGGGCGCTGTACTCCACCAGGAAGAAATCCAGATAATCGCCTGCCTGCACGACCTCGCGCCGGGTACCGGAGAAACCGCCGATGCGCTTGACGCCAAATAACGCAGAAATTGCGTCCCGGGTTCGAAACGCCAGGCGCATCAGTGGCCCCTGCTCGGCCGTCATCAGGTTCCAGGCTTGCAGAGCCGTGATCTGCACAGGCAGCAGGACTGATCTGCTGTCATGGTAATCCAGCTCGGGCAGCGGGCGCAGGGTTTGAATGGATGCACGGGCCACTAACGGTTATCTCCCTGATAAAAGTTAAAGAATGCCACTGAAGCCTTAGCGCCCCGGCTGCCATTGCGGGTATACCGCAAGGTCTTCATGTTCAAGCCATGGGGCATCCTGCTCAGCCCAGATATGGTATTGCGGGCGATCGCCCGGGTCCTCGTCCAGGGTCGCAATACGAACAATCACAGCCGCGGCGCCATCACGTTCAGCCACAAGGTGGCAACCGCACAGCGAGCAAAAGCGCCGCAGCTTGCCGGGGGAAGACTCGTAGTTGCTGAGCTTTTCCTGCCCCCTCGTCCAATGGAAGTGCTCACGCAATACACCGGCCGTGGTAACAAATGCAGCAGCATGGGTTTTGCGGCATGACTGGCAATGACAATGGCTGACAGGCAGGTCGATACGGTCAATTTCATAGCCAACGGCACCACAGGCGCAACTTCCCTTCATCACCGGCTCCTTGGTTCAGTACGGTATTTATCGTCGCCTTGCGGCTTGCTGGCAATGATATCGAAGCGGTGCCAGGCCATGTCCCCCTGCAAACTGGCACCCGGCTGTTCGAATTCGCGTAACAGATGCAGCTCAAGATTACCGCACAGCAAGCGCGCCTGCGCTTCGGTGTGAAAGGTCATATGGGCAAGTGCCGCCCAGCCGTGCCGCTCGCCAAACAGATGGCCGACAAATACACCACCCGGTTCAAGCGCCGCAGTAACAAGCCGCCACAGGGTCTCAAAATATTCTGGCCGACAGAACGGCAAGGCGAGACCGGCATGGATCAATCTGGAGGCCGGTAACTGCGTCAGCTGTACAAAAATCGCAGGCCAGGGTCGCCAGCCGGCCACCGCTGACACCCTGTGACAATGCAGATGTTCGCGCAATGGCGACAGCTTCGCGGTCAATGGCCAGTACGTCCCAGCCTGCGGCCAGCAATTGCCGGGTTTCCATTCCGGCCCCACACCCCAGGTCCACGGCCTGACGTGAACCCTCATTCGCGCTGATCAGGCTCAAGGCCCTGCTCAGCAAGGGCGATTGCCCGCGCTGTTCACTTGCCTGGTAATAGGCTTCCCAGTCACTCAACTCAAGTTCCTTCTTGATCATCACGTCTGTCACAGGCCATCTCAAAAACAGATGACTCCATCTGAAATCAGCACTACGAGTGTGCACCAAAGGCTGCCTAAGATAAGCCAAAACTCCCCATATATGCCGCCTGCCACAGGTGGCGCAGAACAAACGGAGATTGCCTGATGAGCCTTCCTGCTGCCTGTGAGCATCCGCCCCTGGCCGAATCCTTGCGCGAGGAGCTGGGCCAATTGCTCGGCACCCGCTTCTCCACCTCGGCCAGCGTGCGCGAGCACCACGGCAGCGATATTTCCGCGCTGGACCCCATGCCCCCGGATGCCGTGGCCTACGCCAACAGCCTTGAGGATATCGTCAATATCAGCAGCGCCTGTTATCGCCACGATACGCCGATGATCGCCTATGGCAGCGGCACCTCGCTGGAAGGCTGGCTGCAGGCCTCCCACGGCGGTGTCAGCATGGATGTGTCGGGGATGAACCAGGTGCTTGCCATTCGCGTTGACGATATGGACGCCACCGTACAACCGGGGGTAACCCGCAAACAGTTGAATGCGGCGTTGCATGGCACCGGGCTGTTTTTCCCCATCGACCCCGGTGCCGATGCGTCCCTGGGCGGCATGGCGGCGACCCGTGCTTCCGGGACCAATGCCGTGCGCTACGGCACCATGCGCGAAAACGTGCTGGCCATGACGGCGGTGCTGGCCGATGGCCGGGTGATCAACACCGGCGGGCGGGCGCGCAAGTCTTCCGCCGGCTATGACCTGACCCATTTACTGGTCGGCTCGGGCGGGACGCTGGCGACCATCGCCGAACTGACCGTCAAGCTGCACCCGATTCCTGAAGCCATTTCGGCGGCCGTGTGCCGCTTTCCCAGCGTGGACCTGGCCGTGCGCGCGGTGATCCAGATCATCCAGCTCGGTGTGCCGGTCGCCCGCATTGAACTGCTCGATGCCCTGACCATGCGCGCCCTCAACGCCTACAGCAGCACGCAGTTGCGCGAGGCGCCCTCCCTGCTCTTTGAGCTGCATGGTTCTGAAGCCGGCGTAAAAGAGCAGATCGAGACCGTGCGCATGGTCGCCGATGAACATCAGGGCATGGACTTCGAGTGGGCCGTGCATCCAGAGGATCGCAGCCGTCTGTGGCAGGCCCGGCATGACGGCTACTTCGCCGCCCTCGCCCTGCGCCCCGGTTGCCGCGCCCTGACCACCGATGCCGTGGTGCCGATTTCGCGGCTGGCCGAGTGCATTGAAGCCACGGCGGCGGATCTGGCGCAAAACGGCTTTCTCGCACCGATTTTCGGCCATGTCGGCGATGGTAACTTCCATGCCGTGATCCTGGTCGACCCGCACAACCCCGACGAGATCGAACGCGCCGAAGCCGTGGCCCATCGCCTGGCCGAGCGGGCCATTGCCCTGCAGGGCAGTTGCACCGGCGAACACGGCATCGGCTTGACCAAACAGCACTTTATGGCCGTTGAACACGGGCAAAACGCCGTGGACGTCATGCAGTCGATCAAGGCGGCGCTCGACCCGAAACAGCTGATGAACCCCGGCAAGATTTTCCCTCGCGCACGCTCCGCAGGCTGACCCGCGCTACCATCATCGGCCCGTATAGCCGAGCCCTGCAGGAAGCACCGCAATGGAAATCCGCCAGATCAAATACTTTGTCGCCGTGATCGATTGCGGCAGCCTGTCCAGCGCCGCCCGCCAGGTGCATGTGGCGCAATCGGCATTGAGCAAGCAGATGTCGGCGCTGGAGGACGACCTGGGGGTGCAGCTGTTCCATCGCAGCCACAACGGCGTAGTCGCCAGCGAGGCCGGCAAGGTGTTTTACGAATACGCCCAGGGCATGCTCAAGCATCTGGGTGATGCCCGGGCTGCGGTCAGCAGCAGCCCCGACTCTCTCAGCGGTTCGATTACCGTGGCGCTGCCGCAAAGCGTCGCCACCCTCCTGGCCATGCCGCTGATGCGTGCCGTGGCCGCCCGTTACCCGCAGGTGGCCTTCCATCTCAACGAGGAACTGACCGGCAATGTCATGGACCAGTTGCTGCACGGGCGCATTGATCTGGCCCTGTTCAGCGCCATTGACCTGCCCCCGCAAGTGTTGTTCAGCGCATTGATCGAAGAGGATTTTTACCTGATCCACCGCGCCGATGCCGCCGATGCCCCCGCGGCCGGCGAGGTGTGCCTGGAGCAGGCGCTGGCCCGGCCGCTGGTGTTCCCCAGCCAGGCCCACGGCCACTGCACGCGCACGCTGGTTGAACACGCGGTCAAACAGCACGGCCTGGCCGTTGGCGAAATCGTCATGGAGGTCAACTCCGTGCATATCCTTAAAAGTGCGGTCGAGGCCGGTATCGGGCACACCATCATGCCGCTGAACCTGGCCGTTCGCGAAATTGAAGACGGCCGTCTGGTTGCCCACCGCATTGCCGCTGACGGCCTGTCCCGCACCCTGGGCATTTGCAGCTGTGCCTCGATGCCTGCCAGCCACCTGAAAACCCTGATCAGCGAATTGATCCGCGAAGTCGTGCGCGCCATGTGCGCGGGCGGTGACTGGCCGGGAGGCCGTGCGCTGTGATCTGCAAACCGCCCCTAAAACAACAACAATGAGGCTCAACATGAACACCCAAACGCCGCTCCCCGCCGACATGCCGGACCACGCCCTGCACTCGGCCTACCGCAAGACCGCATGGCGGGTCATTCCGCTGCTGATGGTTTGTTACCTGGTGGCCTATCTGGACCGGGTCAATGTCGGCTTTGCCAAGTTGCAGATGCTCGATGACCTGAAGTTCAGCGAAGCGGTTTACGGGCTGGGGGCCGGGGTGTTTTTTGTCGGCTACCTGATGTTCGAGATCCCCAGCAATATCGCCTTGCACAAGTACGGCGCCAGGCGCTGGATCGCGCGGATCATGATGAGCTGGGGCCTGCTGTCGGCGGCCATGATGTTTGTCGAAACGCCCATGAGCTTCTACCTGCTGCGCTTTTTGATCGGCATTGCCGAGGCGGGCTTCTTCCCGGGGATCATTTTCTACCTCACCACCTGGTTTCCGAGCCATCGCCGGGGTGTGATGATTTCCCTGTTTATCGCCGCCCTGCCGATCTCCAGCATGCTGGGTTCACTGATTTCCGGCTTGATCATGCAGACCCTCGATGGCGTGGCGGGTTACGCCGGCTGGCAATGGCTGTTCGTGATCGAAGGCTTGCCGGCCGTGGCCCTGGGCGCCGCTGTGTTCTTCCTGCTGCACGACCGGATTGCCGACGCCCGCTGGCTCAGCCCCGACGAAAAACGCGGCATGCAGGCCGCGCTGGATCGCGAAGCCAGGGCCAAGGCCCATCATTCGGTGCGCGACGGCCTGCTCAACCCGAAAATCTGGCTGCTGGGCGCGGTGTATTTTTGCCTGGTGCTGGGCCAGTACGTGATCAGTTTCTGGATGCCGACCATTATCCGCAACAGTGGTGTCGCCGAACCCTGGGCCATCGGCGTGCTGAGCGCGATTCCCTACTCGGTGGCTACCGTGTGCATGGTGCTGGTGGGGCGCAGCAGCGACCGGGTTCGCGAGTATCGCTGGCACCTGGCGATCTGCGCCTTTATCGGCGCTGGCGGGGTTATTTTCGGCACCCTGTTCGGAGCCAGCCTGTGGTTATCGATGATCGGCCTGACCATCGGCACTGCGGCGATGATCAGCAGCTTGCCGGTGTTTTGGGGCATGCCCACCGCCGTGGTCGGCGGCGCCGCAGCGGCGGCCGGGATCGCGCTGATCAACTCCCTGGGCAATGTCGCCGGCTTTTTCAGCACCATTGTGGTCGGCTGGCTGACCCAACTGACCGGCAACACCCAGGCGGCCATGTACTTTATGGCCGGCGCGCTGGTGCTCGGCGGGCTGCTGGGCCTGAGCGTGTCACGCACACGCAGCACGCCGGTTGTGGAGATGAAAACGGTAAGCTGATCGTTGTCTTCACCATGCCAGCCCGGCCCCCTCCGGCACCTGATGTGACGGAAAATGCGGCAGTACGTCTTCAGCCAGCTCCTGGATGACCTCTGCCGCAGGCCGGGCCGAAAACTGCAGCCCCAGGGCCGCATGGTTGACACCTGCCGTTTGCCATTCACCCAGCAGGTCAATCAAGCCATTGCGTCCGGTGCGCAACACATAACCGCCCTGCAAAGGTGTGCGGGGATAATCGGGGTCATCAACCAGGTCGAGCCATTCATTGGTCATATGCGGCCTGAACCCGCCGTCCGGGATCAACTGGCGCCAGGCCCGGATCTTCTCGGCCAGGCGCTGCGGCCCCTGGCGGTCGTGGGTCGATTCGGGAAAGGTCAGCCAGCCGTCGGCGTGTTCGCCGATCCATGCCAGTGATTGCCGGGACGAACCGGTGACCATCAGCGGGATGGCCCCCGCCACGGGCCGGGGCAGAAATTCGGCACCCGCCATGTGCCCCAGTGCAGAATCGATAACAGGCGCACGGGCCTGCATCAGTTGACGGAAATACGTCACGCTCTGGGCAAACCGCTCACCCCGCCGGGCGTGTTCAAGACCATAGGCGGGAAACTCAATGGCCCGGTCTCCCGAGGCGATACCCATGACCAGGCGCCCGTTCGACAACTGATCGATGGTGGCACTGGCCTTGGCCAGGTCAATGGGATGGCGTAACGAAAAGATCGCACTGCCGGTGGCCAGCGCAATGCGCTGGGTGTGCGCTGCCAGAAAAGCCAGGTAGGTAAAGGGGTCGAATACTTGCCCCGCATCACCGAACGCCGGATCGAACAGCGGCACGTCGCGCACCCAGACTGCGGCAAAACCATACCGGTCGAGGTCGCGAACCCGCTCGGCCTGCCCGGCCAGCACCGCCATGTCACCCTTGTAAAAGCGCAATGGCAAAAAAATCCCGAGGGTCAGCTGATTGGCCGCGAACATGCGTCGATAACCGCGGTGGCTGGCGAATGCGGGCGACGACTGGCCTGTGGCCTGATCAGTTGTGTTCATATTGATCCCCTGGTTCAAGCGCCTGTGGCGCGCGTTGGCAGAGCAATGCCGCGCTGCACGGCGGGCCTGGCGGCAATGCGTTGGTACCAGGTGCTCAGGTGCTTATAGGCGCTGAAATCGAAGTCGATGACCTGGGCGATATGGCTCCAGCCAAACTGGGCAATATCGGCAATCGAATACTCGTCACCGGCCAGATAGGGATGCTCGGCCAAGCGGTTGTCCAGGGTGGCAAAGGCTTCATCCATCAAGGATCGGTAGCGTGCAATGGCCTGGGGATTTTTGTCTGCGGCAAACAGCTCGAAGTGAACGCGCTGGCCCATCACAGGCCCCACGCTGGCAGCATGAAACATCAGCCACTGGATGGCTTCCCAGCGTTTAGCCGGTTCGACGGGCAAGAGCCGGCCAGTGATATCGGCCAGATACAGCAGGATGGCTGCCGATTCAAACAGCGTGATGCCGTTGCTGGCGTCGACCAGCACCGGGATGCGCCCGTGGGGGTTGAGGCGCAAAAACGCCGGGCTGCGGTTCTCGCCCTGGTCAATTTTTATGTGCCGCAGGTGGTAGGTTAAACCGAGTTCCTCCAGGGCAATGGTTATCTTGAAACCATTGGGCGAGCTGTCGGTATACAACGTGATCATGGGGTTCATGCAGGGCGTCCGGTTAGATATAGTTTTACTGAACCTGCTCAGCTTCTCTAAACTCGGAACATCATCGCTTGCGCTGTGCGTCGGCGGAAACGATCCTTTCTGCACACCGGATTCAGGAAAACTAAAGCCCATGGCGACTTCACTGCCCCTTCTCGCCTTGCGAGCGTTTGTTGAAGTAGGCCAGCAAGGCAGCATCAAGGCGGCCGCACAAGCCCTGAATGTCACCTCAGGTGCAGTCAGCCAGCAGATCCGCCTGCTGGAAGACCGGGTCGGCATGCCGCTGTTTACCCGCGAACGCAGCGGCTTGCGGCTCACAGAGGCCGGCGCCGCTGTGCACCCGGCCCTGTTCGAGGCCTTCGGGCAAATCGAACAGGCCATGCAGACGCTGCAACAAAGCACTGCGCGCCAGACCCTGACGATCAGCACGGTGGCCACTTTTGCCGCCTCATGGCTGGTGCCGCGCCTGGGGCGATTCAACCGCCTGCATCCGGAAATCGAGGTGCGTGTCGAGGCCACTTCCGCGCTGGTGGACATGCACCGCGGGCGTGTCGATATTGCCTTGCGCCACGGGCTTGGGGTGTATCCCGGCCTGCAGGTGACCCGCCTGATGGCGCCCGTGCTGGTCCCCGTTGCCAGCCCGGCTTTGCTGGCCGACTACCCGCAGCTGGCGCAGCCGCAGGACTGTCTCGACCTCCCCCTGCTGCACGACGCTGATCGTGCCGACTGGCTTTTGTGGCTCAGCGCCCATGACGTAGGCAAAGACCCGCGCGCAGAACGCGGCACTGCTTTCGAGGACGATTTTTTATTGATCCGCGCAGCCGAAGCCGGCCAGGGGCTGGCCTTGGTGCCCCAGGAATACGCAACCGAAGAAATCGCTGCAGGCCGACTGGTGCAAGTCATGGACAAGCCGTGGCCGGCACGCTTTGCCTACTACGCCGTCACGCGCCTGGAGGCAATGCAACGGGATGAGGTCAGGGCATTTATGCACTGGATCATGCAAGAAGCCGCGGGTAAGTGACAATCACCAAGCCCTCGTCTGCGCCCGGGGCACGGAAGTAGCTGGTGATCAGGTCAAACTCGGCATCCGACGCGGCGAAGTCATGTTCGGCAAGCCGGTTGCGCACATGCAGCCGCGCACGACACTCCTCATCGTCTACATCGAGATAGTGCAGGCAGTGCGGCATTCGTGCCGTTTCTGCCAGGCCCAGCAGCCACTCGCGGCTGGCGATGGTATTGGCCGGAAAATCCAGCACCACACTCACACCGGACTCCAGTATGTCGACCACCAGAGGCCCCAGCACACTGCGAATCCTCAGGCTGTAGCCTGCGTAATCGGTTACCGAATTGATCGCCCCGGGATAAAGGGAGGCGAGCCATTTATCCTCGCTCAGCAAAATCGCGCGGTGTTGCACAGCAAGGGTTTTGGCCAGGGTTGATTTGCCTGATGCAATCTTGCCGCACATCAGATGCAGTGTCGCAGTGACCATGGGAAAGCTTCCTTGAGTGCGGACATGGATAATGCCCAGCGCTGGCAGAGGACGCAATTGCCAATAAAACAGGCCATAGGTGAACGAAAAACAGCCCGGTCTGCACCTGAACAACAGGGGTACAGACCGAACCGTACAACACCGTCCGCGCGCGCCCCGTCAGTTTTTGTTGAGCAAGCCGCCAAGCAGGCCACCAAGACCACCGGAAGCGCTTGCCCCACCCGAGCCAGCGGTGCCGGTCTGGGTACCGGTAGTACCGCCCAGGCTGCCAAGCAAGCCAGTGCTGCCACCCAGTAAACCGCCTGAGCCGCCGGTGTTTGTCTGCGTACCGGTTGCGCCGGTGGCAGCGCCCAGCCCGCCCAGCAAACCGCCCAGCCCGCCGGTAGTGGTGCCGGTGCCGGTGGTTGTCGCCGGGTTCAGGTAACCGCCGGATTTATCCAGTGCCCCACCCACACCGCCCAGTACACCACCCACCACATTGGTGAGCGGGTTTTTGCCGGTATCCACCACCTTGTCACCCAGCCCGCCGACCACGCCGCCAACCTGCGTTAACAACCCGTCCACTGGCTGCCCCAGGCCGGTGGTGGTGCCCACCTTGCCTGTGACGTTTTCCACCAGTGAGATCACGGGCACTACAACCTTGTCATTCAAACCGCCGGTAGCCTTGCCCAACTGCCCGCTGGTCACATTTGTGGTCAGCGTGTTGCCGAGCATGGTCACGGTGGTGCCGACCTTGTTCACCAGCCCGCCTGCGGTGTCGGTGACCTTGCCGACAACACCGCCCACCAGCGGCACCTGGCTGATCGGTGTGTTGTCGACCAGACCGCTGACACCGGTACCGAGTGATGAAACCCCTTTGCCAATATCACTGACCCCGTTGGTAACACCGGCAACGGTGATCCCCAGCGAGTTTTTGTCCGTACCCAACGAACCCAGGCCGTTGGTGACGCCATCGGTAATGGACGTCACCGCATTGCCGGTATTGACCACCAGCCCGCCCGCCGCGCCGACCACCGGAACGCTGGTCAGGGTGGTGCCCACGCCGCTGACCAGGGTACCAACACCGCCCAGGCCAGTGCCGACCTCACCGGCTACCTGCCCCGTGACCAGAGGCGGGGTAACTGAAGGGTTGGTCGGTGTGGTTGGATCGGTAGGGTCAGTCGGTGTAGTGGGATCCGTGGGTGTGGTCGGGTCGGTCGGGGTCGTTGGCGTGCTTGCGCTGTCACTGCTGTGATGGCCGCCACCGCCACTGTGGCAGCCCGCCAGGCTGGCGCTCATGACCAACAACAGGGCCGTGCTTGTTTTCAACCAGAGTGAGGTGTTCATAATCAGCTCCCTTGAATCTGTCATGCCTGAGTTCGAAAGCTCCCTGCACTCGCATCAGAGGGAGTTTCCATCCTTGAAACATGACAACGCCACGCGCGCGAACCCACAACTCACTCCTTGGTATTAACACTCTCTATAGGGCGGCCGTGACTGCACTTAAGGACTAATACTGCAGTGATAAAAACCGCCGCTGATCCACCCGCCCCGGGCTTTTTCAAGCCATTGCGCCACCCCCTCCCTACTTAAGTGTTAAGCACAATTAACCCGACCGAACCCGGCCTCAACACTCCTTGATCCGCGCCCACAGCCGGGCGACCTGCTCGGCGCTGCCGGCCTTGATCCGGGCCAGATCCAGGGGGTAGTCCACCCCCGGGTTCTCGACAAACCGGGTTGCCGTGAACTGGCCATTGCTGGCCCGCAAAATATAGCCGCTGTCCTGGCACTGATCCGAGGCCAGAAAGATCACCCCCGGGGTCACCCACTGGGGCTTGAGATTGTCCGGTTCGCCGTTGACACCCCACATCCGGGTCTTGGCCACCGGCGAAATCGCGTTCACCAGAATGCCATCGACCGCGCCTTCCATGCTCAGGGCATTCATGATGCCCAGTTGTGCCATCTTGCCGGCGGCGTAGGCCGTCAGACCCGGCTGGCCATAGGGCTGGTACATGGCCCGGTCCGAAGACGTCAGCACCACCCGCGCCGCCGATGATTGGCGCAGGTACGGCCAGGCATGCTTGCACAGCCAGATCGGGCTATACACATTGACCCCCAGCGCCCGCTCGATAAACTCGGGTTGTGCCTCTTCAATGGCTTGGTAACCGACCCAGCCGGCGTTGTGGATCACAATATCCAGTTGCCCGAACGCTTCGACGGCTGTTTCGACCAACTGCCGGCACCCCGCCTCGCTGACCAGCTCACCGTGATGGCCGATCACGCTGTAGCCCCGGGCGGCAAGCGCCTGCGCGGCATCAAGGGCAACGCTGGCATCCGCCGCCGCACCCTGGCTGTCTGCACCAATATCACTGATCAGCACATGGGCGCCCAGCCGTGCCAGCTCGCTGGCATAACTCAAGCCCAGGCCCCGGCCAGCGCCCGTGACAATTGCGGTTTTGCCGGTAAAGTCCATAGGGCTGTCCTCTTGATTGAGACGTCACCGTAGCAATCAACAGACGCGTTGTTTAATACCGATCGACAGACCGATTGATACCCGGCGCATATCAGCGCCTCCCTGATAGCAGCGCGGCGTCTGCATCGCGAGCAAGCCCGCTCCCACCGCGTAGATACCACGGTTCAAAGGAAGGAACACTGCACATGATCGAAACCCGACTGCTCCGCCAGTTTATCGCGGTGGCCGAGGAGCTGCATTTTCACAAGGCAGCCGAACGCCTGCATATGGCCCAGCCCCCCCTGAGCCAGGCGATCAGCCGTCTGGAAGACAAGCTGGGCTTGCGCCTGTTCACCCGCAGCAGGCGCGAGGTGGTGCTGACACCCGCAGGCCAGGCCTTTGTGCAGACGGCCTATCGCACACTCAAGGAGCTGGAACAGGGGGTCGCATACGCACGCCAGGTGGCGCAAGGGGTTGCCGGCGTACTCACGGTCACGGCGGTGTCTATTGCGTACTACGAACCGTTACTCAACACGCTCAGGCAGTTTCGCCAGGCCTTCCCATTGGTCCAGTTGGTGATCAAGGAGATGCCCTCCTCCTGCCAGGCCAAGGCGCTGCTGGCCGCCGAGGCCGATATCGCCTTTATGCGCAAACTGCCCTTCAGCGCAGCCGCCCTCGAATCGCGCCTGTTGCTCGACGAAGCCATTGTCATGGCCCTGCCCCTGGATCATCCCAAGGCCCAGTCAGGGCCTGTCGAGCTGCGCGATTTCGCCGACGAAGACTTTGTCTTCACCCCACAAGCCCTGGGCAGCGGCTATCACGGCCAACTGGTCGGCCTGTGCGAAGCCGCCGGGTTCTCTCCCCGGGTGGTCCAGGAGGCTGCACAGCTGCATACCCTGATCGGCCTGGTGAGTTGTGGTTTTGGCGTGGCCCTGGTGCCACAGTCGATTGCCGCCTCGACACTGCGCGACAAGGTTGCGTTCCGCCCGATCCGGCCGCTGACAGGGCCTGCCAACCCGACCATCGGCCTGTACATGAACTGGCATGCCAACAACCCGTCACCGCTGATCCAGCGCTTTATTGCCATGCTCGACAGCAACCTGGAGCCCTGACCAGGCTCAGCGCCCCACTGCGAGCAACACCCCAAACCCCACCAGCAGCCCGCCAAATACACGGTCTACCCAGTGCCGCACGGCCAGCAGCTGTTGGCGTACCGTCCCCGTTGAAAAACACAGTGCAACCAGCGTGAACCACGCCATATGTGCTACTGAAATAAAGCCGCCATAACCGATCTGCACGGCCAGCGGCGTTTCGGGTCGTACCACCTGGATAAACAGGCTGACAATAAACAGGGTGGTCTTGGGGTTCAGGACATTGGCGAAAAAACCTGTGCGCAGCGCCGCCAGATCCGACAGCGGTGCCAGCATGCCAGCCGCTGCCACCCCTCCTGCCCTGGCCCGCAGCATCTTCACTCCGAGGTAGATCAGGTAGCAGGCACCCGCCAGCCTGAGGGTATTGAACAGCCACGGTGACTGCTCAATCAGCAGACCTACACCCACCAGGGTATAGGCCACATGCACCAGCACGCCAAGGCCGATACCCAGGGCCGTGAACACCCCGGCGCGGCGCGACTGCAGCAAGCTGTTGCGCGTGACCATTGCAAAGTCCGGCCCCGGGCTGATGATGGCCAGCATGGTTATTGTGATTACAGCTATCAATTCTGTCATGGCGTATCCTGTCGACAATTCACATACACGCCATGTTATGGCCAACGGTCCCTGAGCAATAACGATGCTTTCTGACAACCATTGTGAGCCAGACTCACCATTAAACCAGACACGCCTGCCTTCACTGCTGGCCCTGCGCTGCTTCGAAGCAGCCGCTCGCCTGGAAAACTTCAGCCACGCTGGCGTCGAGCTGCACCTCACTCCCGGGGCCGTCAGCCGTGCCGTGCGCCTGCTCGAAAATGAGCTGGGCGTGGCGCTGTTCGAACGCCGCAGCCGCCGCGTGTTTCTCACGGATGCCGGGCGCGTGTTGGCCAGGGCCACAGGTGACGGGTTCGGCCTGATATCCCGGGCGATCAACGAACTGCGCGCCAACGCCGCCCGAAAGCGCAGCTGGGTGCTGTCGTGTGAGCCGACATTACTGATGCGCTGGCTGATCCCGCGCTGGCCGGACTTTCAGGCCCGGCACCCGCAGATCGACGTGCAGCTGGTCGCGGGCGGCGGACCATTCACGTTCAATGGCACCATCGACCTGGCCATCCGCCGGGACGATTTCCCCTGGCCTGACAGCTACCACGCCGAGCCCTTGTTTGCGGAAAAGATCGGCCTGGTGTGTCGCCCGGACAAAGTGGCGCAGTGGTTCGCCGGGCAGCCTGCCGGCGCCGTGCTGCGCCCCGACGCGCCACCCCTGCACTCGCGTACACGGCCCCAGGCCTGGCAGGAATGGGCCGGCGCGACGGGCATGGCGCTGCCCGAGACAGCAGGGCAGCATTTCGAGCACTTTTATTTCAGCCTGCAGGCAGCGGTCGCCGGACTGGGCGTAGCCATCGGCCCCTGGCATCTGGTGCGTGACGATCTGCACAGCGGCGTGCTGAGCGCACCCCTGGGTTTTGTCGAGGACGGCTCAGGTTACTGCCTGCTGTCACCCGCACCGTTGCGCGCCACCAGCCCTCAGACACACTTGCTGGCATGGCTGCGCAGCATGAGTTGAAGGTCAGGCCAGCAGTTCGCTGATCCACCTGGCCTGCTGGGCAATTTCCTCCATCCGGGCCTCGGGCACGGCCTGGCGCGCTTGGGCCAGATTGCTCAACACTTTGCGCTTCTCAACCAGCATGCGTTGCCACTTGCCCAGAAACAACGGGCTGCGCGCCTGCATCTGCAAGGGGCCAAAGTACAGTTGCTCAGCGCTGTAACTGACCGGCCCGATACGTTCGGCGACGATGATTTCGTAGTAGAAGCGGTTTTCCTGCAGCAACTCTTCGCAGAGGATGTGGTAGTGGTTTTCCATCAACCATTGGCGCAAGGGCTGCTCGCCGCCATTAGGTTGCAGGACCAGGCGCTCCCGTCCGCTGAGGTGGGCACTGCCGCTTGCAAGAATGTCACGGATGGTCTCGCCGCCCATGCCGCAGATGCTGACCACGCTAATCTCGTCCTGCGCAGCAATCGCCGCCAGACCATTGGCATGGCGCACGCTGATGTGTTGCTCAAGGCCATTTTCGCGCACGGTACGCCGGGCAGCGTGAAACGGGGTCAAGGCCACCTCGCCCGCCACTGCGGCAGCAATGGCACCACGGCGCAGCAACGCCACCGGCAAATAAGCATGATCCGAGCCGATATCGGCCAGCCGCGCACCGGCCGGCATATGTGCCGCCACGCGTTCCAGGCGCATGGACAATGTGTGTTCGTTCAACTGCTGTTCCTTTTCACCACGGATGCCCGCCAGTGTGGGGGCGGCACATGATGCGCGGTGAGCAGGCCCGGGTAAAGCACCGGCACACGCCGCCCCTGTGGGAGCGGGCTTGCTCGCGATTCGGGCGATGCGGTCAGTCAGGCACACCGCGGCGCGGCCATCGCGGGCAAGCCCGGCTCCCACAAGCATTGCGCCGACCTCGTGGGAGCGGGCTTGCTCGCGATTCGGGCGATATGGTCAGTCAGGCACACCGCGGCGCAGCCATCGCGGGCAAGCCCGGCTCCCACAGGCATTGCGCCGATTTTGTGGGAGCGGGCTTGCTCGCGATTCGGGCGATGCGGTCAGCCAGGCACACCGCGGCGCAGCCATCGCGGGCAAGCCCGGCTCCCACAAGCATTGCGCCGACCTTGTGGGAGCGGACTTGCTCGCGATTCGGGCGATGCGGTCAGTCAGGCACACCGCGGCGCAGCCATCGCGGGCAAGCCCGGCTCCCACAAGCATTGCGCCGACCTTGTGGGAGCGGGCTTGCTCGCGATTCGGGCGATATGATCAGTCAGGCACACCGCGGCGCGGCCATCGCGGGCAAGCCCGGCTCCTACCTTTATCGAGCACGCCTTGCGGGAGATCGGGGTTGTCATAACATATGGATATCCGTATATTCGTATTTCCATATGTACGCATAGAGAGTCACCATGCTCAGTCCCGCCGCCCTGTTCAAATGCCTGTCTGATGAAACCCGTGCCAGGGCCACCTTGCTGATCGCCCGCGAGGGCGAGCTCTGTGTATGTGAACTGGTCTGCGCCCTTGACGACAGCCAGCCAAAAGTTTCGCGCCATCTGGCCCAGCTTCGTGGCTGCGGGCTGCTGCTCGACCGCCGCCAGGGGCAGTGGGTGTACTACCGGCTTAACCCGCAACTGCCGGACTGGGTACGCACTGTCATCGACACAACCCTGAGCGCCAATACCGACTGGCTGGCCCATGACAGCGCACGACTTGCTGCCATGGGCGACCGCCCGCTCAGTACACCGGCCTGCTGCTGACCCTATAACCAGCCGAGATTTATCATGCTCAGCGCTTTCGCTATTTTTTTAGCCACTCTGGTTCTGGTCATCTGGCAACCCAAAGGCCTGGGCGTAGGCTGGAGCGCATCCTTGGGTGCGGGCCTGGCATTGCTGGCAGGTGTGGTCTCGCTCAGCGATGTTGCCCTGGTGTGGGCCATTGTCTGGAATGCCACGGCCACCTTCATCGCCGTGATCATCATCAGCCTGCTGCTCGACGAGGCCGGTTTCTTCCAGTGGGCAGCCTTGCATGTGGCTCGCTGGGCCAAGGGTGACGGCCGGCGCCTGTTTGTATTTAGCGTGCTGTTGGGGGCCGGGGTATCAGCACTGTTTGCCAATGACGGCGCTGCGCTGATCCTCACCCCGATTGTTATCTCGATACTGCTCGCCCTGCGATTCAGCGCCGCATCGACCCTGGCATTCGTCATGGCGGCGGGGTTTATTGCCGATACGGCCAGCCTGCCGCTGGTGGTTTCCAACCTCGTCAATATCGTATCGGCAGACTACTTCCATCTGGGCTTTAGCGAATATGCCGCCGTCATGGTGCCAGTCAATCTGGTTGCCATCGCCAGCACCCTGCTGGTGCTGTACGTTTTTTTCCGTCGGGACATTCCGCGCCACTACTCGCTGGAGCAACTGCCCGAGCCACGCAGCGCCATACGCGACCCACTGACCTTCAAGGTGGGCTGGGCGGTGTTGGCCTTGCTGCTTGCGGGCCTGTTTGCGCTGGAGCCGCTGGGTATCCCCGTGAGTGCGATTGCCGCCGTGTGCGCCGCCCTGCTGTTCGCTGTGGCTGCCCGCGGCCATGTCATTTCAACACGGCGGGTGTTGCGCGAAGCACCCTGGCAGGTGGTGACATTCTCGCTGGGCATGTACCTGGTGGTGTACGGGTTGAAAAATGCCGGGCTGACCCACCACCTGACACTGACCCTCAACCAGCTGGGCGAATCCGGCCTCTGGGCCGCCACCCTGGGCACCGGCGTGCTCGCCGCGCTGTTGTCTTCGGTGATGAACAACATGCCCGGGGTCTTGCTCGGCGCCCTGTCGATCCAGGCCAGTGAGGCCAGCGGGGTGATCCGCGAAGCCATGATCTACGCCAATGTCATCGGCTCCGACCTGGGCCCGAAAATCACCCCCATCGGCAGCCTCGCCACGTTGCTGTGGTTGCATGTGCTGGCACGCAAGGGAATTCGTATCACCTGGGGTTACTACTTCAAGGTGGGGCTGATCCTGACCCTGCCGATTCTGCTGGTCACCCTGTCTGCCCTGGCTTTGCGCCTGAGCCTTTAACTACCCCCGCAAAGAGCAAATACCATGCGCGTTCTGTTTATGTGTACCGCCAATAGCTGTCGCAGCATCCTGTCCGAAGCCATGTTCAACCATCTGGCGCCGCAAGGGTTCCAGGCCATCAGTGCTGGCAGCTTTCCCAGGGGCCAGGTGTTGCCCCGCAGCCTGATGACCCTGCAAGAAGCCGGCATCGGCATTGACGGCCTGAGCAGCAAGGGCAATGACGCCTTTGAAGACAACCCGCCGGATATTGTCATTACCGTCTGCGACAAGGCCGCCGCCGAGGCGTGCCCGGTGTATTTCGGCCCGGCCATCAAAGCCCACTGGGGGCTGGCAGACCCCTCAGAGGTCAAGGGTGACGAGGCCACGGTAGCCGCCGCGTTCCACGCCACCCTGGCACATATCGAAACGCGCTGCCGGGCCTTTCTTGCCCTGCCCTTTGCCCGGCTTGAGCCCGCGGCACTCAAACGCGAACTCGACCGCATCAGTACCCTGTAACCGGAGCCACCATGAACGACACACTGCCCAATCTCGACAGCACATTGATTCCTGCCAAAACCGCTCAACCCGACAACCCGCACAAGCCACGCATCCTGCTGTTGTATGGCTCGACCCGCGAACGCTCGTTCAGCCGCCTGCTGGTCGAGGAAGCAGCCAGATTGCTCGAACACTTCGGCGCCCAGACACGGATCTTCAACCCCTCTGGCCTGCCGCTGCCCGATGATGCGCCGAATGATCACCCCAAAGTCCAGGAGCTGCTGGAGCTGATGCAATGGTCTGAAGGCCAGGTGTGGTGTTCACCGGAGCGTCACGGGGCCATGTCGGCGGTGTTCAAGGCGCAAATCGACTGGGTGCCACTGGCCCTGGGTGCCGTGCGCCCGACGCAGGGTAAAACCCTGGCCGTGATGCAGGTGTGCGGCGGCTCCCAGTCCTTTAACGTGGTCAATCAACTGCGTGTGTTGGGGCGCTGGATGCGCATGTTCACCATCCCCAACCAGTCCTCGGTACCCAAGGCCTATCTGGAGTTTGACTCGCATAACCGCATGAAACCGTCTGCGCTGTATGACCGCGTGGTCGATGTCATGGAAGAGCTGGTGAAGTTCACCCTGTTGCTGCGCGATCGTCCGGATCTGGTAGACCGCTATTCCGAGCGCAAGGAGTCGGCCCAGGAGCTGAGCCAGCGAGTCAATCAGCCGTCAATTTGAACAACAGCCCTTTACAGATGCCTGAACAGCGCAGCCGCGATCACCCCGGCGGCAATCGCCGGCAGCGGTTTCTTGAGCAGCAGCATCACTGCCGCCGTGGTCAGCAACGCCAGTCGTGCGCCGTTATCGCCGTTGAGGGCCAGGGGCGCGAGCAAGGCAACCAGCACCGAGCCCGACATGGCACTGATAAATTGCTGCACCCTGTAGTTGATGGGCACAAAGGACATCACGAAAACGCCGCCCAAACGGGTGATCAGCGTGACCACAGCCATGATCAAAACAATGATGAAGGTGCCGTAGCCGGCGGTATCGATGCTCATTTTTTCTTCTCCATCCACACCGCGCCCAACACACCGCCCGCCAATGCGCCGACCACCACATGGCTGTTTTCAGGCAAATAGCGGTACGCCAGCAGCGACGAAGCAGCTGCTACGCACCAGATAATCAGCATGCGCAGGTTTTTTTGCCCGCCAATCACCATCGCCAGCAAAAAGCAGCCCATGACCATGTCCAGCCCCAGGCTGACCGGGTCCTGGATTTCACTGCCAAAATACACCCCCAGCCAGCTGCCCAGCACCCAGGCCGCCCACAGTGCAAGGCCACCGCCCAGGATCAGGCCGATACCCGACTTGCCGCTGTTGAATGCCTGCATCGACATCGCCCAGTTGGCATCCGAGATCACCATCATCACCCCGTAGCGCTTGGCCGCAGGCAGCTCGCGCAGCCAGGGATACAAGGTCGCGCCCATCAACAGATGGCGGGCATTGATGGCAAACACCGTGACGATCAGGGGTACGACCGGCACCTGTGCGCCCCACAGATCAAGGGCGCCAAACTGCGAAGCGCCGGCAAATACCAACGCGCTCATCAACAAACTGGCGCTGTTGTCCAAACCGGTCTGCGCGGCAGCCAGGCCGAAGGCCACACCGAAGATCACGACAAACATGGAAATGGGCAACAGCTGCTTGAAACCATCCCCTACCTCGGCCCAGTTCAGCTCGACCACGCTGTTATCACTGTTCGACAACCCATCACCCCTTCTGCGCTACGCCATACTGTTTTTGTGCCAGCATTATGCGGGGGTGAATCCAATCCACACCAGTGTGCAAATGTCCGAGATGTCGCAATAACAAGGTTTGCGGGGCGTTTTCAGCGATACCCGGCAGATGGTGCCGGGGTGCGGGCAAACCCCTCGACCACGATATACAGCAGCGGGCCGATGGAAACGAACACCGCCGTCAGCAGCAGGTATGGCAGCACACTGGCCAGCGAGCGGCCTTTGCCGCGTGCATCGCGGTACATCCACACGCATGCCAGCGCCGCCAGCAGGTACAGGTCGATCACCACCTGGGCGGTGTCCGGGCTGGCCATCAACTCCAGTGCGAAAGCCACCAGGGACTGTTGGGCCGTCAACATCGTGAAGGCCGTATAAGCAGAGAAACCGAGCAAGGCGGCAAGGGCGAGATAGGGTTTTTTCATTGGATTTACCGAATTGACGAAGTGGATAAGGGCCCAGTTAGTGATACTTTTGCCCCACCGGCAATGACCTCACGGGTCATGGACCCGGCCGTTTACCCCTGTCAGAGTTTATGGATGAACAACCCGACCTTTCCCCGCATCAACGCCCCGACAACTGCTGGCCCGCAACTGCGCTTGCTGCGCCGTCAGGCCCGCATGAGCCAGCTGGAGCTGGCCTTGGTCACAGGAATTTCCCAACGCCATTTGAGCTGTATCGAGACCGGGCGCGCCAAACCCGGGCCCGGCACCTTGCATAACCTGCTGATGGCCCTTGAGGTTCCGCTGGAGCAATGCAACAGCCTGTTTCTGGCCTCGGGTTATGCGCCCCGTTACGAAACCACACCGCTGTCTTCACCGGCAATGGACGCCGTGCGTGAAGCCATCAGCCATGTGTTGCACGCCAACAATCCGGCTCCGGCGATCGTGCTGGGCAGTCATTGGGAGGTGCTGGCAGCCAACGCCAGTACCGCAGCCCTGTTCAATCTGGTCGGGTTGCCCGCAGAGGCGGCCCAAGGTTTGAACCTGCTGACCACCCTGGTGCAACCCGGTGGCCTGGGCGATCACCTGATCAACCACGAAGAAATAAGAAACCTGGCCTGGCAACGGGCGAGCCGCGAGGCCCTGGCCAACCCCGAACTGGCAAGCCTTATGCAAACCCTCAAAGCCCCGGACACCCCCGCAGCCCCACCACGGGAAATGCCGCCACTGGTCTTGACCCGTATTGCCTGCCCTCATGGCGAGCTGAACTTCATGTCCACCTTCACCACCTTCGGCATGCCGCTGGACATCACCGTCACGTCACTGCGCATCGAGCACCTGATACCGGCGGATGCCGGCACCTGGCAGGTCATGACCCGCGCCTACGAACAGTCACTGTTGCTCCCGCAAGAGGCTTGACGGCTGCAGGGCAAGGTACTGGCGCAGCCAGCCCGTGGCGTCAGCCCATCAGCCCGACCACCCGGTGCCGCGACACATTGGCCTGGCATTGCACCAGTTGTGCCACCTGCAGGTAGTCACGGCCCTGCCCCGTGTCATGCGCAAAGGCCCGCGTGGCGAAATCATGGGCCCAGCGTTTTTCATCCCGGCTTTCGTGGCGGCCGATCTGCTCCCGGGCGTGCCCCTGGCGCTGGTTGAGCTGCTCGATCACCCCGTTGACCCTGACCAGCCCTTTGTCCACCGTGTCCAGCAACTGGCGCAGTTCGGCGCGGCTGGTGCCTTGGGGAGCAACCAGCGGCGCGCCCAGCAGGTTCTCTTCCCGGCTTTGCACCGGGCTGAAACTGGCCCGGGGGAAGAGTTTGTCTTCACCCTGGATCGACATCTGGTCCTTGAGCTTGCCCCACTGCGACTCCGCGGCCGAAAAGCGCAACTGCGACTGCGCGGTGACTTCGGCATGCAGGCCGGCCTGGGCCAGGCTGGTGTTGAAGCGACGCAGGATCTGGCTGTCGCTCAGATCATCGTCCAGCACCACGGCAATCGGCCCCGGCATGTGGCGCCCGGCACTGAACAACAGGGTCTCGCTGCCCGAGGCCTGCACACCCTGCAGTGATTCCAGGCCCTTGATGGTAAAACGGCTGCGCAAGGGCTGATCCAGATTCAGGCCCAGCTGCGCATCGACGCTGGCGGCGGACAACCGGCTGCGGTTCTCCAGCAGGTGGTTGAGGCGCTTGACCGAGCGCCCCAGGGTTTCAACGTCCGGGCCACCCTTGGTGGCGCCGCTGAGGCCACGGCCCAGATCGCGTTTAAAACTGCTCAGTTGCTCGGTCACCTGAGTCAGGTAACGGTGCGCGGCCTGGATAGAGGACGACTGCTGGTTCAATTGCAGGCTCAGCCCCGCCATTTTACCCGGCTGACGCGGCGCAGGGGCAGCCTCGGGCGACCTGGCATTACCGACGCGCTGCTGGGGGGTGGTATCGCGCAACTGGGCCCGGGTACGCATGCCCAGGTCATAGGAGGCGATGGCCGAACGTTCGTTTACAACTTTCATGTCTGGTGTTCCGGCTCGGTTTACATCAGGTCAAACAGGGAGATAGCCGCCACGCGGGTATAGACCTTCTGGCTGGCCTGCATCGACAGCTCGTAGCCACTGACCTGCAAGAAGGCAGCGCCCACATCCAGCTGCGACAGGTCACCCTGGATCTTCTGGTTGACCAGCGACACATCGGCATTGCCGTTGCCCAGCAGGCTCAGGGTGTTCTGCCGCCCGCCCAGCTCGGTCAACTGGCCCAGCACCCGGCCGTGGGTCTGGTCCAGGGACTCCAGCGTGTCCTTGAGCTGCTGGCGGGTGGCCGGGTCATTGGGCGCGCTCTTCAGGCTGTCGATCAGACCGTGCAGATCGTTGAGCAGGTCGGCACCGCTGCCCAGAATGGAGTGGGCAGTCACGTTGTCATCAATCATTACCCCGTTGCCGACCACCGCCTGGCGGTACTGGTCATTGCCAGTGACGGTATAGCTGCCAGTGGTCGCATCGAAGGTGACCGCCGGGGTGTTGCTCAGCGTGCCGGAGAACAGGTAATTGCCCGCCTCGTCCTTGGCATTGAAGTAGCTGACAATGCTCTGCTCCAGGCTCGACATTTCCCCCGCAATGGCTGACAGATCCTCGCCGCTGTTGCTGTCGTTGCTGGCCCACAACAGCAGGTCGCGCACGCTGAGCATGGCGTCGGAGGCGGACTTCAAATAGGTCTCCTGCACCATCAGGTTGTCCGATACGCGGCCAATATTGAGGTTGTACTGCCCCAGGCTGGCCTGCTCGCGCTCGATGCGCATCAACCGCGCGCTGGCAATCGGGTCGTCCGAAGGTTTCTGGATGCGCAGGCCGCTGCCGATTTGCGCCTGCAACTTGCCAATGGCTTCGGCGTTGCGGTTCATGTTGGCGTGCATCAGGGCAGAGGTTTGGGCGTTGCTGATTCGCATGGTCGTAAGCCTTTAATCAAGTCGGGGCCGGGTGTCAAACAGCCGCCAGAATGGTGTCGAAAATGCTGTTGGCCGTCTGGATGACCTTCATGTTGGCTTGCAGGGCCTTGTTGTATTCCATAACGGCCTGGGCTTCTTCGCTGTCACTCACCGCACTCACGCTGTCGCGCTGGTTCTGCGCTTGTTCAACGACGGTCGAGGCGGACTTAAGATCGGCCTGGTTCTGCCGGCTGGCACTGGCCACGTCACCCAGCATGCCGCTGTAGGCTTCATTGAGAGTGACTGAATTGCCGCCCACCGTGACCCGGGTGTTTTTCAGTTCGATCAGCGCCAACAACACCTTGTTGTTACCGCTTTCCCCGGCCGTGTCAGAAAACGCCAATTCCTCAGGCTTGAGGTCATTGATCTGGAGCAGACCGTTGCTGCTGTTGGGGTTAAACGTAAGCAGCGGCTGCCCCGGGTTGCCATTGAGGTCGTAGCCGCCGGCCAGGGTATCGTTGACCAGGGTGGCCAGGGCCTGCGCCATCTCCTTGAGGCTTTCACGCGCCGGCAGCAGGCTGTTCTGCTCAACACTGTAGAGCCCGCCGAAGGCACCACCCAGGCTGTCCTGGCGCAAGGGGAAGCTGGTACCTGCAAAGGTCAGGGCCACTTCCTGTTCGCCCGCCGCGTTGAGACTGATCGACAATTGCCCGGCAGTCTTGCCACTGACTAGCGGCTGGCCGTTGGCCAGGGACACGGTCAGCGAACCGTCACGGCTTTCGTTGACGCGCAGGTCGGCGTATTTGCTCAGTTCGCCCACCAGCGACTCGCGATGGTCGCGCAGCGCCGAGCTGTCGGCACCGGTGGACTCGGCCTGGATGATCTTCTGGTTGAGCAGCGCCAGGTTTTGGGTCAGGCCGTTGATTTCGTTGCCCATGGCCGAGCGCTGCTCATGCAGGGCCTTGAGCTGGTTGTCGATATTGTTGTTGAGCCCGTTGAAGCGCTGGCTGAGGTTCTTCATCTCGGACAGGATCTGCTGGCGTAACGGGATATCACCGGGGCTGCTGCTGGCCGCACTCAGGGCCGCATAAAAGTTGTTGAGCCCGGTGCCCAGGCTGGAGCCTTCGCCCGCCATTACCCCTTCGAGTGAGCTGAGGTAGTCCTGGCCGGCCTGGTAGTAATGCATGTCGGTGGTAGCGCGCCACAGCTGTTGGGTCTTGAAGTTGTCGCTCATGCGCTTGACGCCGATGACATGGACCCCGCCGCCCACCTGTTGCTGGCCTTGCCCGCCGACCGAGCCCAACTGGGTAGTCAGCCGGCTGTAGCCTGGTGTGTTGACGTTGGCAATGTTCTGCGCAGCGCTGTTCAGGGCGATTTGTGCCGCTGATACACCGGAATAACCGATCTGGCTCATAAGGCTCATGTTTCAATCTCCTTGCGCGCAACCCGCACATTCTGGGCAAAGGCCGGTGAGCTGCGTTCGGTTGCACGGTTGACGGTGGAAGTGGGGGCCTGAGTGTTTAAGGCGACCCTATCGGCCGCGGACTTAAATGCCGCCTCCTCAACACGCACCGTGCGCGGCAGCGCGGGCTTGCCCAGGTCAGCCAGGATCGACCGGGTATAGTTGCGGGTTTCCTTGAAGGGAATGCGCTCAACCCACTGGCTGACGCTAATCGCACCCTTGCGCGGGTCACCATTGCTCTTGAGCCATTCGTCTACCCGCCCGGGGCCGGCGTTGTAGGCGGCCACCGCCAGCGCCGTGGCACCGTCATAGCGCTTGAGCAACTTGTCCAGGTAGGCCGTGCCCAACTGCTTGTTGTACTCGCCATCACGGACCAGACGCTGCTCGCTGTAGTGCAGGTTCAGCTCCTGGGCCATTTCCCGGGCGGTCCCCGGCATCAGTTGCATCAGGCCACGGGCGCCCTTGGGCGATACCACCGCCACGCGGCCACCGGACTCGTGCTGGATGACTTTTTCAACCAACGCCATCAACCCGGCGGCACCTTTGCCCAGGCTGTCGATACCGCGCTGCCAGGTGTTGACAATGGGCGCCAGCAGGCTGTCCACCATGTGCGGTTTCGGGGCGGCAGGCGGCATGTCGTAATGGGTTGCCCGCACCGCGGTCAACGCCTTGTTTGCCCCCAGTAACCCCACAGGAGCCACTGGCGTGGCGCACTGCCCGTTCTGCAGCGGCGCAACCGCCGGTGTGACAGGTGCCTGGCCATGGGACAACTGCTTGACCAGCATGTTGGCAATGCCGCTCTTGCGCTGGCCAGCCAGATTCTGGGCCAAGGCTTCATCATGGAACTCGCGCAAGGTATCGCCCTGGCGGCTGCGCATAGGGCTGTCTTCGGACAGTACGTCACCTGCCTTGCGCATTTGCTTGAGGATCTGCTGCAGGAACATCGCTTCGAACTGCTCCGCGACATTTTCCAGTTTGGCCTGACGCACCGCAGCTGCATCGCCGGGGGTGTGCTGCAGCGGTTTACGGTGTTGCGAAATAGGGGTAATGCTCATGGCGATGGACCTTAAATCACGATCAATTCAGCGTTCAGGGCACCTGCCTGTTCCAGTGCCTGCAAGATGCTCATCACATCATCCGGTGTTGCCCCGAGGCTGTTCACCGTCTTGATGATGTTGTCCAGGTCGGCGCCATCGGGCCAGGCGAACATGGGGTTGCGCTGCTGGCTGACGTCGATGTCGGTGCGCGGTACAACGGCGGTCTGCCCGCCGGAGAACGGCCCCGGCTGGCTGACCTGCGGGGTTTCACTGATGGTCACGGTCAAGCTGCCGTGGGATACGGCCGCAGCCTTGACCCGCACCCCCTGCCCCACCACCACGGTGCCGGTGCGGCTGTTGAACACCACCTTGGGTCGCACCCGGCCTTCCTGCACGTCCAGCGACTCCAGCACCGCCATGTAGCTGACCCGCTGGTTGCTGGAAATCGGCGCGGTTACCGCCACCTTGGTGCCGCTCAGGGCCGTGGCGCTGCCGGCGCCAAAGCGCGCATTGACCGCTTCGGCAACCCGGCTGGCGGTCTGGAAGCTGGGCTTGCGCAAGTTGAGCATGACGTCGGCGCGCTCATTGAAATCGCTGGGGATCATCCGCTCGACCGTCGCCCCGTTGGGGATCAGCCCCGAGTTGGAGCTGTTGACCGCCACACTCGAACCGCTGCGCCCCGAGGCCTTGACCCCGCCCACCACCACCGCCCCCTGGGCCAGGGCATAGACCTCACCGTCCACGCCCATCAGCTGGGTCAGCAACAGTTGCCCGCCGCGCAGGCTTTTCGCATCGCCCAGTGACGAGACGGTCACGTCCAGGGTCTGCCCGGCACTGTACGAAGCAGGAATGGTTGCCGTCACCGTCACCGCCGCCACGTTTTTCAACTTGGGGTCGACATTGGGCGGCAGGTTGATGCCGAACTGCTTGACCAGGTTGACCACTGACTGATTGGTAAACTTGACCTGATTCTTGTCGCCACTGCCATCAAGCCCCACCACCAGGCCATAACCGATGACCTGATTGGCGCGGATACCTTCGATATCCACCAGATCCATCAGCGGGGCAGCCCGCACGGGCAAGGCCAGCAACAGGACCAGTGCCATCAGCCCACTATTGAGAAAGCTACGCATAAAAAACTGTCCACTCACATCGGAAACAAGGGGCTGGCGAAAAAGCGTGTCAGCCAGCCTGGCGAGTTGCTGTCATTGAGCACCCCTCGCCCGGCATAGGAAATACGGGCGTTGGCCACGCTCTGGGAAGACACCTGGTTGTAGCGGTTGATGTCGTCAATGCGCACCAGCCCCGCCAGGCGAATAAACTCGTCTCCCTGGTTCAGGCGCAGCGCCTTCTCACCCTTGACCAGCAAGGTGCCATTGGGCAGGACCTGATGCACCGTCACCGCAATCGAGCCGCGCAGGGTGTTCTGCTGCGAGCTGTTGGATGAACCGGAAAAGTCCCGACCTGCGCCCAGCTTGGTTTCCAGATTGGGATAGGCCTTGCCCATGATGGTCGGGATATCGATGCCTACACCCGACTTCTTGCCGAAGCTGGTGCCGGCACTTTTGCTCGACTGGGTCGACTCATCGAGCACGATGGTCAGAATGTCGCCCACCCGAACTGCCCGCTTGTCCTGGTACAGCGAACCGCCGTACCCCTGACGGTACAGCCCGCCACTGCTGGTGGCCGGCACGCTGTAATCCAGCGGCGGCGGTTCGAAGACACTGGAGTCCTCATCAGGCAGCATTTCGTTGAAGCTCTGGCAACCACCGAGCAGTAACGCCAGAGACAACAGGATGAAAATACGCATAGGCCTGCTCAGACAGTCTGGTTAAGGAATTTCAACATACCGGACGAGGCGTCCAGTACCTTGGCATTGGCTTCATACGCGCGCTGGATGGCCATCATCGAGACCATTGCTTCCACCACTTCCACGTTGGAGCCTTCCAGTTGGCCCTGCTTGATCTGCCCCAGGCCATCCTGGCCGGCGACGCCTTCGACCGGCGCACCACTGGCAACCGATTCCTGGTACAAATTGCCGCCCAGGGCCTGCAGGCCGGCCGGGTTGGCAAAGTTGACCAGGGTGATCTGCCCCAGTTGAACCGGCTCGGTACCCCCGGGCAAAATCGCAGTGACAATCCCGTCAGTGCCCACCATGAAATTCTTGTGCCCTACCGGCAGCTGGATTGCCGGGCTCAGCGGCAGGCCCTGGGTGTTGACCAGCATGCCTTCGGCATTGAGTTGCAATTGGCCGTTTTCGGTGTAGAAGGTTTCACCGTTGGGGCCTTCAATCTGGAAGAACCCCGGACCACTGATGGCCAGATCCATCGGCTGGCCGGTGGTCTGCACGTTGCCTTCGGTAAACACCTTTTGCGTGCCCACCACCCGCACGCCGCTGCCCAGCTGAATGCCCGTAGGCACGGTGTTGACCTCGTCAGCCTGGGCGCCGGGCGGGACTTCAATGCTGTAGAACAAATCTTCGAACACCACGCGGTCGTTTTTGAAACCGACGGTGTTGACGTTGGCCAGGTTGTTGGCCACGGCGGCCATCGCCTTGTCTTGCGCGGCCAGGCCGGTCTTGCTGATCCAGAGTGCAGAGCTCATGTGTCAATTCCTGGCGGGCATCAATTGCCGCGCATCAAACTGTTACCCGACGTGGACAAGTCCTCGGCGGCTTTCATCATCTTTACCTGGGTCTCGAACAACCGGCTCAGGCTCATGGTCCCGACCAACTGATCGATGGCCGAGACATTGCTGGCTTCCAGAAACCCGGACACCAGTTGCACGTTATCGTCGGTTGCCGCTGGCACGCCATTGCGGGTCACCAGCAACCCGGCGCTGTCCTTGCTCAATTGCCCGGCTGGCACGTCCACCAGTTTGATCTGATCGATTTCGACCATTAGCGGCTCGCCGCGGGGCAGCACCGAAATGCGTCCGTCACCGGCAATGCGGATAGAGTCGAACTGAGGCAGTACGATCGGCCCGCCCTCGCCCAGCACGGCACGGCCGTTGAGGGTCAGTTGCATGTCGGCATCCACCTGCAGGCTGCCGTGACGGGTATAGGCTTCACCTTCCGGCCCTTGCACCGCAATCAGGCCCGGGCCCTTGATGGCAAAATCCATGTCCCGACCGGTGGCCATCAGCGCGCCGGGCGCCAGGCTGACACCATTACCCTGTGAGTGGGCCAGGTGCCGGCTGTCATAGCCGTAGCCCTGCACGGCAACACTGGCCGATTGCTCAAGGTCGCTGCGAAAGCCCGGGGTATTGACGTTGGCCAGGTTGTTGGCGCGCACGTCCAGCGCCGTCATGGTGCGGCTGGCGGCGGTCATTGCGGTGTATCCCAAACGATCCATCGGTCATCCTCAAATGGAGTTGAAGAGCACTTGGGTCAGCTCTTTGTTGGTCGACAGCACCTTGCTGTTGGCCTGGTAGTTGCGTTGGCCTTCCATCAGGCCGACCAGTTGCTGGGTCATGTCGACGTTGGAACTTTCCAGCGCGCCTGCCGTCAGGTCGCCAAACAGGCCGGTGCCCGGGGCGCCGATCAGCGGGTTACCCGATTCGCCCGTGGCGCTCCAGCGGGTGTTGTTTTCGTTTTTCAGACCATTGGGGTTGGCGAAGTTGGCCAGCACCACCTGGCCTTGCAGCATCCGTTCACCGTTGCTGTAAGTGGCGTAGACCTTGCCGTCTTTCTCGACCGTGACACCGGTGTTTTCACCGGCGGAATAGCCGTTGGGGTTGTTGGTCGTGACTGAGAAATCCGAGGCGCTCTGGGTGCTGCGGGTGTAGTCGATATCGATGCTCATGGCATTCACCCCCGGCAGGGTGAAGCTGATATTGACCGGCGCCAGCGGCGTGCTGAGCTGGCCCGAGGTATCGAACGTCATGCTTTCGGGGCCACCCACTGCGGTGTTGCCAGCGTAGTAATGGGTCTCCCAGGTGTTGTCCGCGGTCTTGACGAAATATTGGGTCAGGGAATGCTGCTTGCCCTGGGAGTCGTACACCGGCGTGGTCTGGCTGCTGGTGTAGCTGTTGACGTTGGCCGGATCGAATGGCGTGACGCTGACCACTGCCTTGTTGGCATCCAGGTTGGCCACGAAATCGACCCGGTCGGTGGCTTTGGCCGGCAGGTTGCCGTTCTGCAGGCGCAGATCGCTGACGATACCCACCTGCAGATTACCCGCTGCATCCACGGGGTAGCCCTGCAGGTATTGGCCGCTGGCATCCACCAGGAAGTTGTCGCGGTCCTTGCCGAAGGCGCCGGCGCGGGTGTAGTTGATATCGCCGCTGGGGCTGCGGGTTACGAAAAAGCCGCTTTCGGAGATTGCCAGGTTGAGGTTGTTGCCCGTGGCAAAGTGCGAGCCACCCAGGCTCATGCTCTGGGTATGCCCCAACACTCCGACCCCCATCGCCTGGGTGCCGGAGTACAGGCTGCCAAACTCAGTACGCGACGACTTGAAGCCCACGGTGCCGGAGTTGGCAATGTTGTTGCTGATGGTATTGAGCTGCTGGGACACGGCATTGAGCCCGGTCAGGGCGATATTGAAACTCATGAACGTTGACCTTGTGCAAATTGACTGAGGGAGCGCTGGAAAGGATTGAGCCCGGTGGGCGCCATGACACCGGCAAACACCGAGTCTTCACTGAATTCGGTGATTTTGTAGAAAGGCACCTCACCGACACCTTCGATGGACAACACCGGGCCATCACTGCCCAGGCGCACGCTGTTGACCTTGCCCTTGACTTCAACCTTCAGGCTTTCACCGCTGGCAGACTTGACTTCAATAGCGTACTTGCCCGGTTTCAAGCCCAATGCCTGGGGGTCGATATCAAAGCCGACCCGGCCCGGCTCACTGGGTGGCAGCGGGATTTCGGTTTTCACGCCGTTGGCGTCGGTCAGTACCGCAACCAGGTCCGAAGCGCTGTGTTGCAACTCCACTTCGGCCTGCACTTTCTTGTCGCCCAGGTCCAGTTGTTCGGTGCTGACCTTGACGGTCTGGCCCACCAGGGTGGACGCGCTCAGGTACTGCAGGTTTTCCAGCAGCACCATGTTGTTTTCGGTCAGAAATGACATTTTTTCCAGGCTTTGCACCTGGGACATGGTGGCGAACTGGCTAAGGAACTCGCTGCTGTCCACCGGCTTGGTGGGGTCCTGGTTCTTGATTTGCGCAACCATCAATTGAATGAAGGTGTCCTGCATTTCAGCGCCGTTGGTTTTTGGCCCCTGCTGCCCGGTATTACCCGTGTTGCGGGTGTCGTTATTGACGGTGCTCATCAGGCTTCTCCCAGTTTGAGCAGGCCTTGCTGCATACTCTTGATACGATTGAGGACTTCCACCCCGGTTTCAAAACTGCGGGTCGCGGACATCATGTCGGTCATTTCTTCGATTTCACTGATGTCCGGGTAGAACACCGAGCCGCTGCTGTCGGCCAGAGGATGGTCGGGCTCATAACGTTTTTTCGCTTCGCGCCCCGAGGTCACCACATCCATGACTTGCACATGGGCTCCGCCCATGCCAACGCCACGGGTCAACTGGTTGTTTTCATAGACGGCGGCAAACACCGGCTTGCGGGCCTGGTATACATCCTTGGCGGTACCTGCGGCCGAGTCGATGTTGGCCAGGTTGCTGGCTACAGTGTTCAGGCGCACGGTCTGGGCATTCATGGCAGAGCCGGCGATCTGGTAGATAGAGTCAAAAGCCATAAGGGTCAGCGTCCTTCAATGGCCTGTTTGAGGCCGCGAAATTTCATGTTGAGAAAGGTCAGGCTGGTCTGGTAATCCGAGGTGCTCTTGGCGAAGGCCGCCTGTTCAACGCTCAACTCCACGGTGTTGCCGTCCTGCGATGCCTGGGCCGGCACACGGTATTGCAGGAGAGCCTGAGCACGGTTGCCGGACGCGGTGCTGTTGCGGTTCATTTCTGCAGCGAAATCCAGATCCCGGGCCTTGAACCCCGGGGTGTCTTCGTTGGCCAGATTGGCCGCCAGTATTTCGGTACGTTTCATATGCAACCCAAGCGCACGCGTATGCACACCGAGGGCCTCATCTATCCTTATACTCATTGCAGGTACCATTGATTGAAGGTGAGGCCGTGCCTCTTGCCCGCAGGTAATAGCAGGAACCGTGCCCACTTCTAAAAACAACAGTAACATCATGATTTATAAGACTATTTATGAAACTCACAGAACAATCGGTGACCGTCCGGCTTCCGCTTCCAGGCCCTGACGGGCAATCGGGAGGAAGCGCTGTTTCCCCCGCCGGGGTGCTGTGTGCCCTGCTGCTGGCACTGGCTTGCAGCAACGCGACAGCCGATGAAGCGCTGGACCGGCAAGTCGACCAGGCCGTACACCAGTACTTCACGCAACAGCTGGCCGACAAGGCCGCCGAGGAAGGCTGGCAAAACCCGCGTTTTACCCAGAAGGTCTTTGCCCTGCCCGACGGCGCCCCCACCGGCCCCTGCGAGCAGCGGCTGCAGGCCAGAGGCATAGAACAGCACTGGAGTGGCTACGGGCGCCTGCGCCTGACCCTTGCCTGCCCTGCACCCGCATGGTCGGTTGACGTGACCGTCCAGGCCACGGTCTATATCCAGGCCGTGATGGCAACCCGGGTGATCGAGCGCGAACAGCTCATCACCAGCGCCATGCTCGGCTATCAGGAAGTGGCGGTGAGCCGCCAGAGCAGCGGCTATTTCAACCGGATTGACCAGGTCGCCGGTCTCAGCGCCAAGCGTCGTACCCGCAGCCAGCAAGTGCTTAGCCGCGACATGCTGGTCGAGCCCTGGCAGGTGCGCCGCGGCGAGCGCGTCACGGTGGTGGCCAATCACGGCGACATACACGCCAGCACCGAAGGCGAAGCCCTGCAGGACGGGCACATGGGCATGCTGATCCGGGTCAGGAACACCGCCAGCGGCAAGGTTATCGAGGCCCGGGTGATCGGCCGCGCCAGAGTCACCAGCATCCTGGAACGCCCCGGAAAATAATTCTCAGCGGGATTTAAGCGGGCGCCGATACCTGTCGCCCTTGAGTGTCAGCGGCAACAAAAGATGCGCCGCCCTTAACTTCGATACTCAATGCAAAACAGGAATTTCGCTCATGGCCCTGACCATCCACACCAACTACTCGTCGCTGCTGACCCAGACCAACCTGAACAAGACCAACAACGCCCTGGCCACCAACCAGCAGCGCCTGGGTACCGGCCTGCGCATCAACTCGGCAGCCGACGACGCCGCCGGCCTGCAGATCGCCACCCGCATGAACGCGCAGACCAAAGGCATGGCCGTGGCCCTGCGCAACGTCAGCGACGCCTCCTCGCTGCTGCAGACCGCCGATGGTGCGCTCAATGAAATGACCGATATCATGCAGCGCATGAAAGACCTCGCCACCCAGTCTGCCAACGGCACCAACAGCGATGCCGACCGCAATTCGATGCAGACCGAATACGACGAGCTGGGCAAAGAACTGGGCAATATCATGGCAAACACCAGCTTTGCCGGTGAAAAACTGTTCAGCAAAGACGGTACCAGCGGCAAGTTCGGCGCCGAAGTATCCTTCCAGATCGGTGCTACCAAGGATGAAACCCTGGCGCTGAATGTTTCCGGAAGTGTCTCAGCACTGGCAAGTGGTATAGGCGATATCTCCGAGTCGTATACCAGCTCCACCCTGGGCACCGAGATCACCAGCGTCAGCGGCGCTCAGGACATGATCGATAAACTGACCGGCGCACTGGACAAAGTCGGTGAGCTGCGTGGCCAGTTCGGCGCCAATATCAACCGCCTTAACCACACCGCCAACAACCTGGCCAATATCAAGGACAACACCGAAATGGCCCGTGGCCGCATCATGGATGCCGACTTCGCCAGCGAAAGCGCGATGATGAGCAAGAACTCCATGCTGATGCAGTCGGGTATTTCCATGCTCAAGCAAACCGGGCAAATGCCAAGTATGGTCATGTCGTTGCTGGGCTAACTCCTGCTGGCAAACCCGCTACCAACAAAGCGCCCCCGAAGTGATTCGGGGGCGCTTTTTCAGCTGCCTTATATTTGCTCCCGGCAAGGCACAGCAGCACTTGCAAAGGCTGGAAAATAATGGCCCATACGGTTTAAGTGCAACGAACAATCCGTCGCCTTTAAGTGTCAGCGAGCAACAAAAACTGCGCCGCCCTTTACTCCGACACTCAATGCACAACAGGAATTTCGATCATGGCCCTGACCATCCACACCAACTACTCGTCGCTGCTGACCCAGACCAACCTGAACAAGACCAACAACGCCCTGGCCACCAACCAGCAGCGCCTGGGTACCGGCCTGCGCATCAACTCGGCAGCCGACGACGCCGCCGGCCTGCAGATCGCCACCCGCATGAACGCGCAGACCAAAGGCATGGCCGTGGCCCTGCGCAACGTCAGCGACGCCTCCTCGCTGCTGCAGACCGCCGATGGCGCGCTCAATGAAATGACCGATATCATGCAGCGCATGAAAGACCTCGCCACCCAGTCTGCCAACGGCACCAACAGCGATGCCGACCGCAATGCAATGCAGGCCGAATACAACGAGCTGGGCAAAGAGCTGGGCAATATCATGGACAACACCAGCTTTGCCGGTGAAAAGCTGTTCAGCAGTGACCCAACCAACAGCTCCGCCAAATTCAATAGCGCGGTCAACTTCCAGATCGGCGCCACAACGGCCGAGACCCTGGAGCTGAACGTTTCTAGCGGTGCCACGGACCTGGCCACCTCCTTGTCGGGGGTTTCCGTTCCGTTCAGCGACAGCACATTGTCGGGCAGCGAAATCACCAGCGTCAGCGGCGCTCAGGACATGATCGATAAACTGACCGGCGCACTGGACAAAGTCGGTGAGCTGCGTGGCCAGTTCGGCGCCAATATCAACCGCCTTAACCACACCGCCAACAACCTGGCCAATATCAAGGACAACACCGAAATGGCCCGTGGCCGCATCATGGATGCCGACTTCGCCAGCGAAAGCGCGATGATGAGCAAGAACTCCATGCTGATGCAGTCGGGTATTTCCATGCTCAAGCAAACCGGGCAAATGCCAAGCATGGTCATGTCGTTGCTGGGCTAACCCCTACAGGCAAACCCGGTATCAACAAAACGCCCCCGAAGTGATTCGGGGGCGTTTTTTTTAACGGCAGCTTTACGTTGGGCAAAAAAATGGCCCGCCAGGCGGGCCGTGTCTACCTGGCGGTCAATCCGCCAGCCAGGCCTTGCGCCACTGTTGCAGGCCGACCTCGTCCAGCATCCAGTCCCGATGTATGCAGTCGCGCAGCGTATCCCCCGCCACAGCCGCCGCATCCAGGTCGTTGACATGCATGCGGATTGCCTCCACCCAGTCACGAAAACGGTTATTGACCCGGGTCACCGGCAGGTCACCGCGATAGCTCGGGCCGTCGCTGCACACTACCGGGATGGCACAGGCACCGTACTCCAGCAGGCGCAGATTGCTTTTGCAGGCGTTGAACAGGTTATCTTCAAGCGGTGCCACGGCCAGATCCAGATCCAGCCGGGCCAGTGCCGCGGGGTACAGGTCAATGCGGATGCCCGGGTGGAATTCTTTGACAAAGGGCCGCAAGCGCTGCGGGCACATGCCAAAAAACACCCAGTCGACTTCGTCGCACAAGGCCTTGACCACATCGGCGATCAGCTCCAGGTCACCGGTATGGCCAGAGCCTCCGGCCCAGCCGACCCGGGGCTTGCGCGAAGTCCTGCGTGCGCTTGGCGGCAGGCCTGCCCACCACTGCGGGTCAAGGCGGTTCTTGACCACATGGATCTTCGAGTGAAAGTTGCCCAGGGCCTCCGCCAGCGGTTCAGTGGACACCACAAAACGATCGGCGCAAGCCAGGCCCCGGCGCAGCGACCGCATGATGTCCTTGGGTACACTGCCACGGTGGACGCTTTTCAGTGGAACGTTGGGGTAGTAGTCGTCCAGCTCATAGACCTTGAACACCTGGCTGAAGGCCTTGATTTTTTCGATCGCCTCCAGGCTCTGCTCCTGCAGGGGCCGTTGCATGACCAGGGTATCCGGGGCATAGCGTTGCAGCTGCATCAGCCCGGGCAAACCGTGGATTAATGCGCCCTCGGCGTGCCCGGCGTTTTTCAGCGCCTGCAGTGGCTGGATGATGCGGTAATGCCCGCACCCATACATATCCGCAGCCCGCGCCAGAATGACCGGCAGGGGTTTCCAGCTTAGCGGCTGCCAGGCCAGTTGGGCATCGGCGAGTTTGAAGCCGCCGGCATCGCTCAGGGACAGGCTGGTGTTGTAGGCCGGGTCGCGGGGCAACTCGGCTGCCCAGCGGCGCTGGAATGACTGGCGTACAGCCAGGGGCACGGCGGTTTGCGGGTGGTCATGAATGATCGCGGCGTGGGGTGTCCATACAGTCAGATAGCCCGTGCGGGCCACGCGCAGGCACAGGTCGATATCCGCAGCACCCTGCTCGAAAACCTCGGCATCCAGGCCATTTACCGCCTCGAACACCTCTCGGCGAATCATCAGGCACACGTCAGACACCGCACTGTAGTTCTGGTCGACAAACAGGCGGTTCATATAGCCCGAAGCACTCATCGCCTGCCCGGCAAAACCGTGGCCGGCGCTCTCTTCAAGGCCGAGGATGATCCCGGCATGGGTGATCGTGCGTGCAGTAGACACCGCCTTGGCCCCGACAATCGCCACCTCCGGACGCTGGGCGTGGTTGAGCAACTCATCCAGCCATTGTTCCTGCATCAGCACCGTGTCGCTGCGCAGCAACAGCAGGTATTCGCCCCGGGCTTGTGCCGCGCCCAGGTTAATGGCCGATGCCCGCCCCCGGGGGAGCGGCAAGTCCACCACCTGCAGGCGCTCGCCCAGCAGCTGTCGGCTGCCGGCAAGCCAGGCAGCGGCCTGCGGATCGGCGCAGGCATTGTTGACGATCAACAGTTCGTAATTCGGGTAGCGGGTGTGCTCCAGCAGGCTGATAACGCAGCGCTGCAGGGCCAGCAGGTCCGTATCGAGCACTAGCACGATGGACACCGACGGTCGCTGTGGGTGACCGTAACGGATCCTGAACTGACCGCTGCGCAGGCTCAGCACCTGCGCCTGGGCATAGCCCCGCTCCTGCAGGTGCAAGCCCAGCACTTCGGCAAATTCGGGGCTGTCGGCCAGCGCAGCGCGCTGGTTGATGACCAGCGGCTCGCACAGATGGCCAAAGCCGACCATGCCCTGGCGGTTGATCATGCGCAGGATCAGCTCCAGCTCCAGCGCTGCAGGATACTGCTCATTGAAACCACCCGCCTCGGCCACCGCGCTGGCGCGAAACAGCCAGTTGCGGGCCATCACACCCGGCATGCTGAGCAGATAGTCGAGGTTAAAATCCGGGCGCAGGGCCGGGCTTATGACATCGCCGTGTTCATGCACCATTGCATCGCCGTAGATGGCTCGGCATTGGGGGTCGTCCAGCAACTCCAGGGACGAGATCAGCATCCCGCTGTCGGTCAGGCGGTCCCCCGCCTCCACCAGCATCAACCAGCGATGATCGCCACTGCGGGCAATCCGGTTGATCTGTGCGACAAAGCCGTCGCGCTGGCAGCTGCAGTACTGCATGTCATCGCCCGATGACTGGCGGCGGAACTGCGGCGTGAGCACAATCCCCTGCAACATGGCCCCTGTGCTGCGTGCATGGGCAATGCTGTCGAGGGTCGCCTGCAGCGCCTGGCTGTCGCCTGCGGGGTCAAGCACCACCACGGCAATCGTCGGCCCCCCAGCCATTTGTGCCAGGCGCTGGCCAATCAGTCGCGACTGCGGCTCGCTAGGCACCCGCGCTGCCAGCCACTGGCGTTGCTGCTCCTGTTGTACAAGGGTGTTACGCACGTCATTGAGGTGGGCAATGATATCAACCTGCTGTACCACCTCGGGGTTGTCCAGTCGCGCCACGGCCACCTGCCGTGGCCCCTCCACTGGCTGGTGCCAACCCAGTTCACGAAGCTGGTGACGAAAGTTGTCATGCCCCTGCTGGCCAATACCGGGTGTGTCGCGCCCCTGCTGGCTGAACTGCTCGCTCGACACCCGCACCCACGTCAGGGTCTGCGGCAAGTACGCCAGGTGCCCGCACTGCAGGAGCTTGACGTAAATGCTCAAGTCGCCGACCCAGTCAATGGGCTGGCCATTAAGCGACATCAATTGATCGCCGTAGGCCAACACATCTGCCCGTCGGCACATCACGCAACTGGGCTCGCCGATAAAGTTCAGGGTGTGCTCGGCCAGCAGCGAGACCAGGCCCGGGCCATCGACCCGCACCGGCTGGGGAAAGGCTGTCACGGTGGCCAGAATATCCGCCAGGGGCTGCCCGGCGCTGTCGATGCGCTCGCGCCTGGAGGTTGCCAGGGCAATGTGCGGATCGGCCTCCATCGTCGCAACCAGGCGGGCCACACAGTCCGGGGCCAGCACATCGTCGTCGTGCAGGAACTTGATGTAAAAACCGCGGGCCAGCCGTATGCACTCGACGGTGTTGCGCATTTCATGCAAGGGCTGCTGATTGCGTTGATAGCGAATGGGCACCTGCTGGCTGCCCGCATAGCGCTCGACGATGGCGCCGATCATGGCCCCGTCACTGTCATCGCAAACGATGATTTCCAGGTTGGCATAGGTCTGCGCGCAAGCGCTGGCAAGCGCCGTTTCAAACCAGGAGGTTTTGTAGGCCGGTATGATCACACTGACCAGAGGCAAATCTTTCATGGCGTTACACTTCTGTTAGCAAAGGGGGCTGCGGGGAGAAATCGGGGAAAAAACATGAGAACCTCGACACAAACAGGCCTGGCCTGCCTCCATGCGCCAGGGAGGGATAAAGGGATTTTCAATAGCGGTAAATCCTTGAGCCTTCGGGCAATACCGCGTCATAAAAGCTGTAGTCCGCCAATTGCGAAGGCAGCGTCGCCCCCAGCAGCCACTCGCAGCGCTTGCCCACTTCGCTGCCGGCCCGGGCCAGGCTGCCCGTAACCAGGGTTGCGCCACCCGGCGGTATTCGATGCCGATATTGCGTACCAGACGCTCACGTTCGCCGCGCATTGGCTGCGGGCAATCGGTGAGGTTGGAAACCCGCCCTTGGGCACACAACTGGCCCTGCCGGCAAAGAGGACATGGTGAAGGACACATTGCGGCATTGATTCAACCCACCCAGCGGTACAGGTCGCCCACTGTCACGACCTGGTACAGGTCATCGCCGGACACGGTTTTTGATACTCCATGTCAAACATCACGATCACGCCCAGCGCAGCCAGCGAGTCCCATTCGGGCAATGGTACGAAATTCGCTGTCCAGGCTTATATCCACCGGGGTGACAAACCCGTGGCGTTAATAAAATTGGCAATAAAGTTTTCAGCAGTCATGGTTGTGTCTCAGGTTGCAGCGCCGCTATGGCGCCTGGTGATAGCCGGGCGAGGCGACAGCGCAGTGGCGAACAGCAGCCACCACACGCTCGACATCACTCGGGCTCAGGTCTGGATGAATCGGCAGGCACAGGATCTTGCGGGCGATTTGCGTGGCCACCGGCAAGGGCTGTTGCACATGTCCGGTACGATCGGCGTAGGCCTGCATGTCGCTGACCAACGGGTAGAAATAGCGCCGCACATACACCTGTCGCGTCTTGAAAAACTCGTACAGGGCATCGCGGCTGACCGGGAACGTGTCCTCAACCAGAATTGGGAAATAACCGTGGTTCTGCGCCTCACGGCACAGGGTGATACCGGGGATATCAGCCAGCCGCGCGCGGTACAGGCCGTCGATCGCGGCACGCCGCTCCAGGGCCCGGTCAATATGCTCAAGCTGCAACAGGCCGAAAGCCGCGTTGAACTCGCTCATCTTGCCGTTGATACCGCAGCTCACCACCGAGGTTTCATTGACGAAGCCGAAGTTGCGCAACTGGTCCACCCGCAGCTTGGTTGCCGCGTCGGGGCAGACAATGGCGCCCCCCTCAAAGGTGTTGAACACCTTGGTGGCATGCAGGCTCAAAACGCTCATGTGGCCGTGGCGCAATACACTGCCGCCGCCCTCCTCGACTGCAAACCCGTGGGCAGCGTCATATAGCACGTGTAACCCGTAACGGTCGGCCAATTGCTCTATGGCGCGCACATCGCACGGTACTCCGTAGCAATGTACGGCGAGGATGGCGCGGGTTTGCTCGGTGATGGCCGCCTCAATGGCAACGGGGTCAAGGTTGAAGGTGTGCGGGTCTATATCGACAAACACCGGTGTCAGGTGATTCCACACCAGCGCATGGGCCGTGGCGGCAAAGGTATAAGGCGTGGTGATCACCTCGCCTTCGATTTGCAGGGCCTGCAGTGCGGTCAACAGGGCGGTCGTACCATTGTTGAACAATGACAGATGTTCCACCCCCAGATACTCGGCCAATCGACGTTCGAAGGTCTGATGAAAGGGGCCGTTATTGGTCAGGCACTTGCTGTCCCAGATCTGCTGCAGGTACGGCATGAATGCCTGCAATTCCGGCAGCAAGGGGCTGGTTACATAAATATCGTGGTCCATGAACAGCATCTTCAAAGGGTTCGGCGATCCGAAGGGAGCGCGAGACCGGGCCTGGCGCAGTATCGGCCCGATTGGCATGGCCGCCGTCTTGTAACCGGGATGAAAAACCCGGCTGAAACAGGCAGCCTGCCACTCAAATGCAGAAGCCGTGCCAACCCCAAAAAGATGACTTATCTACTTGATCTATATGTATTTTTTCAAAAGACAGCAGGGTTATATAAAACGCCTTGGCTTCCCTTTTCTGCGCAAGCGCTTCCCCCTGCAGGAAGCGCCACTTCCGCCTCTGCGCCCTGGCGGGAGCCCATGGGAAATGGAGATAAGATATATCTTGCAAATCAACTTCAGAATTACCCTACAGAAGGCGAAATACCCCTAATAGTAAAGTGGTATTCCCTACATGGTGAATGCTCTTGATGAACACTCTTTTTGCACATGCCACTGCCATGCACAGCCAGCAACATGCTGTCTTTTGCCCGGTGCTATACACGCTGACCTTGTTCAGGGACGAAGAAAAACGCACAGTCGAACTGGGCTATTCTGCTGGCAGGCTGCTTGAGCGCCTGTTACAGCAACCGGGTGAAGTGATTGAGCGGGACACCCTGGTGGCCTATGCTTGGGCGGACCGTGTCGTAGGTCCCGGCAGCCTCAACCAGCAGGTGTACACCCTGCGCAAGATCCTGGGTGACGAAAAAAACCTGCAGATCATTCAGACCGTTCCGCGTCGCGGCTACCGACTTAACCCAACCTTCGTCATTGAACTGAGTACACTGGCCAACAAGCCCCAGGCCACCACACCCGCAACGGTACCCGCCCCGGAACCGGTATCGGCATCACCGGCCTCGGCACCTGCTGGTTTTTTTGCTGGCCTGCGCCGTCAGCTTGTGGCAATCGGCACCATCACCATCGCCGTGGCCGGGTATGTCTTTACCCAACCTGCCCCGGAACTTTATGCCAGCGTGCAAAAAGTGGGTGCCAGTACCGTGATGTACGTTGATCAACAAGAGCCACAGGTCCAACAACTGATCGATACCACCCGCACGCTCAGTGATCGGTTGCTGCACCTGAGCGAGCACCCGGTCGAGCTGGCAATCGTCGGCAACGCCAATGGTAATTACCAGGTCTATTGCTCGCTCAACACAGGCCAGCACCATGTGCTCAACCTTCATCGCAACGAAATCCAAAGTGTCAGCGACGCACGCCTGCGCAGTTGCGTGGAGTGACCTTCCGGTTTGCAGCCTGCGCGGCCTTGCGGCCGCGCAAAATATTTACCCAGCACCTAGTTCTCGGCTCGTTTGCCACCCGCCTCGATGTACTCGACGCGGCTCGGCGCGTAGCTCACATGCCCTTGGGCAAACAACTGGCGGTACAGCGTCTCGGCCTGATGAGTCAGTAGCAGCAACTCGATACGCCGGTTAAGTCCACTCAGCGGCTCGTCCGGGCGCAGCGGCATCACATCGGCCTGAGCCGAAACCTGCAACACCCCCTTGGCCGGCAAGCCCGCTGCCACCATCACACCCCGCGCCTGCAAGGCACGCTCGCCCGACAGGTTCCAGTTGTCGTATTCGCGCTTGCCACGATACGGCGTGGCATCAGTATGGCCGCTGATAATCAGCTTGTTGTCAATCTTGCCCAGCTCCTGGGCCAGCGCCACCAGCAGGGTACGAAAATGCGGGTTGATGGTGGCGCTGCCGCGCTCGAACATAAAGCGGCGGGCATCATCCTTGATCAGGATCCGCAGCCCCTGGGGGACGACTTGCACCTCGATATTGGCCATTGCGTCCGTGCGCGCGGCCAGCTGGTTCATCAACCGGGCCAGGGCCTGCAAATCGGCCTCGGTGTCATAGTGCGCAGTTTCCCGCGGTGCGCTGTTTTCCGGTTGCGTCGGTTCAATCCGGGACAGGACCGGCTCTTGCCACGGCGCATCCGCTTCCTGGTCCTGAGCGGCTTGCCCGGCTACGGGGTTTTCCAGCGGCACGGCGCTCAGACCATCAAAAATACCGGCCCCGCCGTCGAATACGGTTTCATAACCCTCGCCCTTGAGGGCCATACGCTCTTCGTCAGCCTGGGGCTGAATGATCCACAACACCATGAACAAGGCCATCATGGCCAGGGTGAAGTCGGCAAACGCAACCTTCCACGCACCGCTGTGCAGTACCTCATGGCCGCGCTTGGTGCGGCGTTTGATGATGATCTGCTCGCCCAGTTCGTTACCCCTTCTCATTGAACCTGTCCTCGTAGTTGTTAACCCAGGTTTCCAGGCGTTTGAAGGTCGGTTTGACGTCCTGTTCGATCAGCTTGCGGCCTGCATCCACGGCCAGCAGTGTCGGCTTGCCCGCCAGATGAGCCACCAGGGTGGTGCGCACGCATTCCAGGGCCGACATTTCCGTGCGGATACGCTGGGCCATCGAGTTGCTCAGTGGCTCCATCAGGCAGTAGCAAAAGAAGATCCCGAGGAAGGTCCCCACCAGTGCCGCCGCCACATGGGCACCAATCTCGGCCACCGAACCACCGATGCTGTCCATCGTGATAATGATCCCGAGGATCGCGGCCAGGATCCCGAACCCCGGCATTGCCTCCCCCACCTTGAACAGCGAGCGCGAGGGCAGCAACAAGGCTTCGTGCATGGCATCCAGTTCCTGCTCCAGGAAGCCTTCCAGTTCATGGGCACTGATCTTGCCCATTGCCATCAACCGGAAGTTGTCGGCAATAAAGGCCATCAGGTTTCTTTCCTGGAGGATCAACGGGTATTTGCTGAACAGGTCACTTTGCTCAGGCTCCTCGATATGCGCATCCAGCGCCTTGAGCCCCCCGTCCTCGACGGTTTCCAGCAATTCGTAGAGCAACATCAGCAGCTCACGCTGAAACTGTTCTCCGCGACGGCGGAAAGAAAAAATCCCCTTGATTTGATGCCACATTTCAATCAGCACTTCCTTGGGGTTGCCGATAATCAGGCTACCCAGTGCTGCGCCCAGCACAATCAGCAGTTCGGAGGGCTGCCACAACACCTGCAATGAACCACCCGCAACGACAAACCCGCCAAGCACGCAGCCGAGGATGATGATTGCACCTATTATTTTCTGCACGTCAAATTACTCTTGGTTAAAAAATGGTGAGCCTTTTCGATCGCCTGTTTGCTCAGTTGGCAAACCCTGGCATCGCTGATATCCAGTACCAGGCCGATTTCCTTGAGGCTCAGTTCATGCTGGTAGTAGAGCGTCAGCACCAGCCGCTCACGCTCGTCGAGCTGGGCCAGTGCCTGGGCCAACAGACGTTCACTCAGGACATATTCCTCGACGCCGCTGCCTGATTGCTGAAACTCCCGCGACCCCTCGAGCAGCAAGGTATCAAGGCTCTCGATGGCCTCTGCGGCTTCTGCCCGCAGGTAGCTCTGGTACTGGGCTTCGCTCAGCCCCGTGGCCCTGAGCACCTCTTCATCACGCGGGGCACGCCCCAGTTGGCGGGTGAGGCTGCGCAAGGTATCGCGCACTTTGTGGGCCTGCTGGCGCACTTGCCGCGGGCGCCAGTCGAGGCGGCGCAGTTCGTCCAGGATCGCTCCGCGCACCCTCAGTGCGGCAAAGCGCGCAAACTGTTCATCCGGCGTGCCGTAGCGCCGTAATCCCTGCAACAGGCCCATCAGGCCAATCTGCTCCATGTCCTCACGGTCCAGCACCTGGCTGGCCTGCAACGACAGCTGGTTGACGATGCGCTTGACCAGCGGCAAATAATTGAGGATCCAGTGCTGTTCAACATCCGGCGGTAGGGTCTGTGCGCAGCGCTCTGCGCAGCCCGAGCCGTAATCGGCCAAAAGATGACTAGTCATGGCGCGTTTACTGCACCAGCAACTTGCTGACCAGCACCGCCTCGAACGGAACGGTCATACTTTTGTCAGCAAAGTCCTGGCGCAAGCGGCTCTCGATCCGGCCCTGCACGTCACTGACAGGCAACTGGCGCAACTCGTCGAACGGCAGTTGCGACAGCGAACTGATCACCGAGTGACGCACCAGCGGTTCGATCTGCTTGAAGGTGGCCGTATTGAGCTTGCTGTCTGCCTGCAGGGCCAAGTCGAGCACCATATAGCGCTCACGCTTTGGCCCCGGCAGATTCACGATGACTTTCTCGATCGGGTAAAACTTAAAGTCGCTGATCGGTCGCACTGCAGCGGCGCCAGCAACCGCACCCTTGCCGGTGATGACCGGAGCCAGGTACAGATACCCCCCTGCCATTGCCCCCACGGTCAGCACCGTGTTCAGCCCCACTAAAGATAAAATGACACGCGACATCAACATGAAAAGATTCATCCACTTGTAATTCAGTTTCGGGTAAGCCGTACAACGGCGCTTGGGTTAAACAGTCACCAGCACACCGTTGTCGCGCTGCGTGGATGATTCGGCCGATGCCTGCGCTTGCGGCGCGGCCTCGGCCTCGGCAATGGCATGTTCACGCGGTGCCCTGCCCTGATCGCGTGGTGAGTGGCCCTGGGAGTCACTGGACACTTGCACCTGCACTTGCAGGCTGTTGTGTTCCACCAGCTCCTGGCGCAGCCGTTCACTGGTGGCCGCCAGCAATCGGGCTACATCGACCTGGGCCGCCGAGATATGCACACTCAGGCGCCCGGATTCATGGCTGACATAGATCTCCAGGCTGCCCAGTTCGGGCGGGTCCAGGCGAATCGTGGCCTGCTGGAAACGCTGCTGGACCTGCACCTCTACGGTCTCGCGCAGGGCGTGTAGCATCTGCTCGCCCCAACGGGCCTGCGGCGTGTCCAGCTTGAGCCCGCGTTCAAGCACCGGCCCGTGAGCGGGCGCCCCCTGGGCCAGGGGCGCTGGCGCGGTTGCCAGTTCCGGGCCAGGCAGCGCCTCGACGAGGGCGGCCAACGGTGCGCTATCGCGGGAGATGGTCAGCGCCAGCACGCTGTGTGCGGCCGGCGGCTCACGTCGTTGGAGCTGCATCGCCAGGCCTTCAGCAGCCGGGCCGCGGTCCGTTCTGGCCGGCCCGGCCAGCGGTGCCAGCACATCGGTATCCTGCGCGTCGGCATCATGGTCGCCTGCCGGCTGCTGGCCGTTGGGCGCTGCCATGCGTGGCGGCACGGGGGCTGTGTTGCGTTCAGCGATCAGCCCCGGGCTGGCGGGGACAGCCAAGTCACGGGCCTGCACCTGCACGGCCTGCTGGCTGAGCATCATGTCGAGCCATTGCTGCGGGTCCACCGCGGGATCCTGTTGCACATCGGCTGGCTCCCCGGGCTGCTCCTCGTGCGCCAGCTCGCTGGCCACCAACGGCGGCATGTCAACAGACGGCGGCAAAGGCGCTTCGAACTCGGCCAGGGGTGCCAGGTACGCCAACACCACCTGATCATCCACCACCGGGGCGGCTTCCACCGGAAGTTCACGCAGATCCAGAGCTGCCGCAAACCCGCTGGGCGGAGTAAGGCTCACGTTCATGCCTGGCCCTCCTCCTGCACACTGTCGAGCAAGGAGTAGGCAAGACGACCTTCCCCATTCTGAGCAAGACTGCCAAGCAAATCGCCCAGGCGCTGGTGTTCACGCATGCACGCCTGCCGTGCCCGGGCATGTAAAGCCTTGAGCGGCTCCAGACGGGCCTGCAGGTCAGCTCCCGGTTTCCCGTTGGTACTCAGGCGTTGCAGGCCCTGGCGAATCAGCAGATCGATTTCACTGACACGCGCCCAATCCTTTTGCTCCAGCGCCCCGGCCAGCAACTGCCCCAGGTGATCCAGGCGACGCAGATCAATGGCGTGCGGCATTGACACCTTCCCAGCCGTCACGTATCTGCCCTAACAGATGCGCGACTTCATCAATACCGGCCACCGACAGCGACACACTGACATCCACCAGACGGTGCATGCAGTAGTCATACAGCCGTGACAGGTCATGGACCAGTTCGCCGCCCTGTTCATAATCGAGCGTGCTGTTGAGTGCATTGAGAATGTTCATGCACTTTTCCAGCGACACGCCCTTAAGTTCGTAATGGCTGGTTTCGATATGCCCGCGTGCCCTGTTCAATTCGTCGAGCAGACCATCGAACAACACCAGTACCAGTTCATACGGCGAGGAGGCACACACGCGGACCTCAAGGTCGACCGCGCGGTACTCGTCATAGCTATCATTCATTATTCATAATCATCCAAACATGCTGAAGGTTTGCTCCATCGACGCCATGACCTGCGCCAATTGGGTGTACTGCTTGAGGTAACGCTGATAGTGGTTCTGGTATTTGTTCTCCAGCTCGTCGTACTTGACTTCGATCCGCTGCAACATGCTGTTGAGGTTGTCCTTGCGGGCCTTCATAGCCCCGGTGGGGCCACTGGTGTAAGTCGCCAGGCTCTTGTCCAGGCTGTCGATCAGGTTGCCCTTGCCGGAAAAGAGCGCTTCGAACGCATCCGGGTTGGCATCGAGCATCTTTTCAAACGACTTGGTGTCGACTTTCAAATTGCCCTTGGAGTCCGCGAGGATGCCGAACTCCATCAGCGTGATACCGTTGAACGGGGTGCGCAGCACCTTATTGATCATTGACTCGACTGCGCGGATCCCCGAGTCACCGGCCAGCGGGCCGCGCTTGTCACCCTCGACACCCGCGGCAGTCAGGGTGTCGAAAGTGCCGAACAGGGCATTGATGGCGGAGATAAACTCATTGAGCTTGGCGTTGGTTGCGCTCTGGTCGCGGCTGATATTCACGGTCAGCGGCTCGTCACCGCTCTGGTGGACCTTGTTGAACGTCAGGCTGACGCCGTCGATCATGTCCTTGAAGGTGTTGGAGCTTTGCTGCAGCTTCATGCCGCTGGCGTCAGCGCCCAGGTAAACGATGGCATCCTGGCCTTTGGCCAATTCCTGCTGGCTGCCCAGGCTGGTCTCCAGCGTGCTGCCGGTGGCGTCAGTGCGCAATTCGATGCGGTTCTTTTCCCCGCTGTTTTCAGCGGTCAAAACCAGCGTCACCTCGCCACCGCTGCGCACCAGCGTGGCCTTGACGCCCTTGTTGTCAGGGTGGGCATTGATTGCGGCCGACAGTTCTTCCTGGGACAGCTTGCCATCGCCATTGCTGTCGCCGGTGCTCAGGTCAATGGCAAATTCGACACCGTCCTGCTTGATATAAAAATTCCCGGAACTGGCGGCATCGTCGCCCAGACCGCTGAGCGCAACCTGATGCCGACTGGCCAGTTGCTGAACAAAAAATTGATAACTGCCTTCCTTCGCGCTGGGGCCAAGGGTGGCGCTGGCCATGCCTTCCTTGCTGAAAGCCGCAGCGTTGATCAGCATGCTCTTGTCAGTGCCCTTGAGGCCTTTGACGGCCGAACCCAGCGCCTTGAGCGCGGTGTCCAACGTCGACACAGCCGCCAACTGAGCCTTGTACTTGGACTCATTGCGCTGGGCCTGCTTCAGTTCACGCTGAACTTCATATTCAGCAAGAATCTTGGCCTGGTTCTGGACGTAAGTGGTATCGATATTCATGTCTAATCTCTCCTTGCGGGGGTAGTTAGCAAAACCGGTGCCAACTTTTAAGCAATTGATTTATAAGGATTTATTTCAACCTGATGAGAAATTTAGTTTCCGCTTTGAGGGGGGGAACCTGCCCGGGGTGGAAGGCGTATTTCCGCTTTTTCGCCCACCGCGAAGGCTCAGCGCCTGTTCGTTACAGGCGACCTCGAGGCGGGAGGGTCAACCCCACGGGAACAGTGGCAACACACAATGGAAGGCCGGTGCCCGGCGCAGGCGGGCACCGCATCGAGTCAGAAAGTAGGGGAATACACCTGGGCACAATCGGGCTTGGCCAACTGCTGGAAAATCTCGCTGTGCATCGCCAGCAACTTGCCGTTGCGCTCATTCAGGTCACGGCAGCGTTCGACACTGCTGATCAGGGTCTGCCAGGCCTGGGCCAGGCGCGCCTGGCGCTGCGGGGGGTAGAGACCGATCAGGCTTTCCATCGCGCGGCTGTCGGTCCCCAGATGAAAGACTTCCAGCACCCGACTGCGACGGCGGGCACGCGCCCCGGCAGTATCCATCAGCGCCGAGATCTGTTCATTGGCCGCAGCAATGGCGTCACAGTCGCGCGCCATCAGGCTTGCTTGCAGGCGGCTCATGCAGCCCAGCAAGTGGGCAAACCCGGCCAGGTCGTCATGTACATCCTGCTCGACCACCTTAAGCAGCTGCGCGCGCTGGCTCACCGCTCGCCCCGGTGGTAGGTGAGCATGGCCGCGCTCAGCGTGGCACTGTCAGTGCTCAGTTCGCCTGCGGCCAGGGCGGCCTTGAGGTTCGCTACCTTGCCCAGGTCCACTTGCGGCAATTGCCCAAGCGCTGCCTGGATACGCTCCAGGCCCGGCTTGACCGGCGCAGTTACGCTGATCGCGGCCACGGGGCCGCCAGGGCTGCGCTCGCTGCTGCCGGAGGCGGCAATCTCGGCGAGCGGGCTGATAGTGATGGCAGGCTGTCGTGTGATTTCCATGATTAAGGTCCTGAGCGGGGGAATACTGAGTAAAGGCGACCCGTTGTGGGAGGCACTTAAATGCGCAAGGCAAAAATCAGCCAAATACATCCCGGGCCTTGTTGCGCCACCAGGTCTGGCTCGCCAGGCCGTCCTGGATTTTCTGCTCCTGCCGGGCCAGCGTAGCCAGCCACTGGCACATTCGGTCTTCGATCACATGCGCCAGCACCTTCTCCTGGCGCACCACCTGCTGCAATTCATCCTGGATCCGCTTGAGGGTTTGCTCGGCCAGCTTGAGCTCACGCACCTGCAGATTGGTCATGGCATGCAGGGTGGCCTTGTACTGCTGCTGGTTATGCCGCTGCAACGGGGTGGTGGTGGCCGTGGTGAAGCCGCACAAGCGGGTCAGCCCGGCAATATTGTTGCGATAGCGCTCGCACAGGTTCTGCTGATAAGTCACCCGGCCCATGATCTGGCGTGCCTGGACAGCACGCAGCTGGGCCAGGCGGTTGAGCACATTGATACGTTCTTTCATGTTCGCCGGCTCGCGTCATGGCCCATCATTTGACGATGCTCTGCAGCGTGTCGATGCACACGCCCAGCGGCGCCCCGGCCTCCACATCCTGGCGCAGGTAACGCTCCAGATTCGGCGCCAGCCTGACGGCGCGATCCGTGCCCGGGTCCATCCCCGGGGTGTAACCGCCCAGCGGGATCAGGTCTTTGATGCCGTCATACACACTGCTGCATTCCTTGAATGAACGGGCCGCATCCAGGTGCTTGCGCCCGGCCACCTGGCTCATGCAACGGCTGACCGACGCGGCCACATCAATGGCCGGGTAATGCCCGACATCTGCCAGCTTGCGCGACAGCACGATATGGCCATCGAGAATGGCCCGGGCACAGTCAACGATGGGGTCCTGATGATCGTCGCCTTCGGCCAGCACGGTGTAGATCGCACTCAGGCTGCCCTGGCTGCTTTCGCCGTTACCGGCACTTTCCACCAGCTCCGGCAGCATGCCGAACACCGACGGCGGGTAGCCCTTGGTGGCGGGCGGCTCGCCCAGGGCCAAGGCGATTTCACGCTGGGCCATCGCGTAACGGGTCAGGGAATCGATCAGCAACAGAACATGCTTACCCTGGTCCCGGTAATAAGCCGCAATGCTGTGGCACAGCTCTGTCGCCTTGAGCCGCATCAGCGGTGACTCATTGGCAGGTGCGACCACCACCACCGCCTTGCGCAGGCCTTCGGGGCCCAGGGAATGCTGGATAAACTCCTGTACCTCGCGGCCACGCTCACCAATCAGGCCGACCACCACCACTTGGGCTTCGGTCTGGCGGGTGATCATGCCCAGCAATACGCTCTTGCCTACCCCGCTGCCGGCGAACAGGCCGACGCGCTGGCCCTTGCCCAGGGTCAGCAGGCCATTGATCGCGCGCACCCCCACATCCAGCGGCTCGTTCACCGGCTGACGCTTGAGCGGGTTGACCCTGGGCAGCTCCACTTGCAATTCGTCCCGCCCGGTGAGCCGGCCCAGGTCGTCCATCGGTTCGCCCAGGCCGTTGAGCACACGGCCAAGCCAGGACTCATCGATCTGCAGCGCCGCTTCCTGTCGGGCGGCAAACACCCGCGACCCCGAACTCAAGCCCACCGGTTTCTTGAACGGCATCAGGTAGGTGATATCACGGTTGAACCCCACCACCTGAGCCTCGAGCATTTGCCCGTCGGCCTGTTCGACAGCGCAGCGCTGCCCGGTCACCTGCTGGCAACCCAGGCTTTCGAGCAGGATCCCGGACATGCGCACCAGCCGCCCGCTGACCTTGGCCAACTGAACCGTATCCAGCGAGCGCAAGGCTTCATCCAGCGCAAAGGGTTTGAGCACGCCCTACTCCTCAATCAAGTGCAAATGTTCAGACAGGGTGGCCACGCACGCATCCAGGCGCTGCTGGCAGCCTACGTCGACCTCTGCCTGCGGGGTGACGATCCGGCACTCCCCCAGCGCCAGCGTGTCGTTGGCCACCAGACGCCAGCTTGCCGCGCGCTCGGGCACCAGATCCCTGATCCGCGCAAACTCCTGTGGGTGCAGGTTGATATGCGCATCCAGCGCCTCCAGCGGCATGCTGGCCAACGCCTCTTCTGCCAGGGTGAGCAATTGCGTCGGGTTGAGGGTCAGTTCGCAACGGATCACCTGCTCCGAAACTTTCTTGACCAGCGCCAGCAACTCCTCGCGCCGAGCCAGCTCAACCCCCTGCGCAAAGCTGCGCAACTGGCGATTGATGGCGTCCAGCGGCGCACTGGCCTGATCGAAGGACTCGCGCCCTTGCGCCCGCCCCTGTGCCAGCCCCTCCTGCAAGCCCTGCTCCAGGCCGCTGTCGTAGCCTTGCTGGCGACCCTGCGCCTGGCCCTGGTCGAGACCTTCCTGATAGCCCTTCTCCATGCCTTCCTGAAAGCCGTCGGCGATTGCCCGTTGCAGGGCAATCGGGTCGTTTTTCCATTCCGGGGCCAGCCCCTGCGGCAAGGGCGGAAAACGGTAGGGCCGCCAGTCACGGGGCTTGCCTTTGAGTATTTTGATCGACACTGCGCGCCCCTTACTCTACGGTCTGTTCACGGAACAGTTGCACCGCGAGGCCACCTTCGGTCGCCATCTGCCGCACCACCGCCATGATCTCCTTGCGCACCTGCTCGACCCGGCTGATGGGCACCGGGCCCTGTCGACGGTTCTGTGCTTCCATCTGCTGCATCTGTCGACGCGGCATCGCCCCCTGGATCGCCTTGACCAGCGCCGGCTCTGCGCCCTTGAGGGCCACCACCCACTCGCTCAGCGGAATGGCTTCGAGCAGGGCCGACAACACTTCCTGGCTCTGACGCGAGAGGATAAAGAAGTCATACATCTCATCCTCGATGCGCTCCACCAAGGACGTGTCATGGGCACGCAACAGTTCGAACATCTGGTCGCGGTCACCCTTGAAGCGGTTCATGATATCGGCCGCCTGCTTGACCCCGCGCACCTGCGAGCCCTGGGTCGACAGCACCGACAGGCTGCGATCGATCAGTTGCTCCAGTTCCTTGATGACTTCACCGTTGATCTCGTTAAGGTTGGCAATGCGGTACAACAACTCGTCCTGGCGCCAGGCGGGCATGCTTTCCAGCACTTCGCTGGCCATCCCCGGCGGCAGGAAGGCGAGAAACACCGCCTGCATCTGCGCGTGTTCCTTGGCAATCAGCGAGGCAAACTGCTTGGGATCGACCCATTCGAGCTTGACCATCTTGGCGCGGATTTCCTCACCATAGATGCTGTCCAGCAAGCTACGGGTAATGTCGCTGCCCAGCGCCTTGCCCAGCATGCCCGACAGGTAACTGCGCGAGGCACCCTTGATGCTGCTTTGCTCCTTGTAGTCGTCAAAGAAGCGGCTGATGACTTCACCCACCATCGGCTGCTTGACGTTGCTCAAGCGCGCCATCGCCTGGCTGATAATGACAATCTCTTCACGGGAAAAATGCCGCAGCACCCCCGCCGAGACGCTGTCGCCCATGCTCAACATCAGGATCGAAGCCTGCTCAAGAGACGTCATGTTGCGATTCAATGAGTTGCGGGCGCTCAACATCTGCATGACATCAGGTTGGGTTGACATTGGTTTCATTGCGGCCTATCCACTGCTTAATCACTTCCGACACACGTTCGGGGTCGTTTTTTGCCAACATTTGCAAATGCTCGATTTGCAGCTCAAGCCCTGAGCCCGGTGCCGGCAGGCAAATTTCTGACAACGGGTTGGATTCGCCCAGCATGGTTGCGAAGTTGCTGCTATCAATGCCCTTGAGCATCTGCTGGGACAGCATGGCGCTGTCCTGATGCAACTCACCGCTGCCCTGCACTTCAGGGAGCAGCACCGGCTCCTTGCGACCCAGCAGGCGACCCAGTGCCGGGCGTACCACCATCAGCAGCAGTAACAGGCTGATCAAGCCGAACAGTGCGATCTTGACCAGTTGATGCAGCTTGTCGTCCTGCCACCACAATGCCTGTTCGACCGTCATGTCGGCGGCGGCAAACGGGAAGACACTCAGGGTCAGGACATCACCGCGGCTGCTGTTGAACCCCACTGCGCTCTTGAGCATGGTTTCAAGATCGGTACGCGCTTGCGGCGACCAGCCCCCGTCGGCCTCGGCCGTACCGTTCAAGACCACGGCAATGCTCTGGCTGCGCAGGCTGAACGGTGAGTATTTGACGTGAGTGACACTCTGGTCGTAATCCAACTTGCGGGTGGACTCCTTGCGGACCGAGGTAGCCCCCTTGTCCGCCGTATTGGCCCGCGCCTCTGCTGCAGGCTGGGCCTGGGCAGCAGTGGGCGGCCGGTTGCTCAGCGAACCGGGGACTCCCAGCGCCAGTTGGTCCAGCACACTTTCATCCTGCAGCACCTCATTGCGCAGGCGTGGGGTGTCGCCAAAGGCTTGTACGGTCTCTTCTTTCTGGCTGAAATCGATATCGGCGGTGACGCTTATGCGGTAGTTGCCGTGGCCCAGGATGGGCGCCAGCACCTGCTCGACATTGCTCGATGCTTTTTGCTGGTATTCCTCGACCAACTGCCAGCTTTGCGCCGGGGCGCCGTCCATGTTGAGCCCGCGGGACAACAGCGCCCCGTACTGGTCGACCACGCTGACGTCCTTGGCTTGCAACTTGGGCACGCTGTTGGCCAGCAGATTGACGATGGCCCCCACCTGCTCGGGCTGCAGCCGTGCCCCGGGGCTCATCTGCAACATCACCGAGGCCTTGGCCGGCTCCCGGTTGCTGACCACAAAGGAGCTGCTTTCCTGCATTGCCAGGTGTACCCGGGCATTGTCGATGCCCTTGAGGGCCATGATGGTGCGGGCCAGTTCGCCTTCCAGGCTACGCTTGAGGCGCACATCCTGGACAAACTGGCTGGTGCCTAGCGGCTCATCCTTGTCGAACAGGTCATAGCCAGCGGGTACGGCCACCTGCACACCCTTGGCACTGAGCAGCATGCGAGCGCGGCCCAGGTCGGCCTCACGCACCAGGATCTGGCCGCTCTGGGGATGCAGCTGGTAAGCGATTTTGTCGGCATCGAGCACCTGCATCACTTCCGCCGCCGGGTACGCTTCCCCGGCACCGTACAGCGAACGCATGGCGCCTTGATCACGCCACAGGTAAAACACCACGCCAATGGCCAGCAGGCCAGCCAGAGCGGCCATCAGCCCCAGCCCCAGACGCGGGTCAAGCTTGACTCCGCCCAGCAGCGTCTTGAGTTTATCGTTGATTGTTTGCAGCACGTTCAGCACTCACTCGTCGATTACAACGGCATTCTCATCACGTCATCAAATGCCGTGGTCAATTTGTTGCGTACTTGCAGCAAGGCACTGAACGCGACACTGGCTTTCTGGCTTTCAATCATCGCGCCGGCCAGGTTATCGCTCTTGCCGCTGTCAACGTCGGCCATCGCCTTGCTTGCCACATGCTGCTGGGTATCGACTGCACGCATGGCCTGTTCGAAGGCAGCACCGATGCCGCCGCCAACGCTCTGATCGAATACCGCGGCAGGTTGAATCATCGGGCCTTGCGCCAGGCTCTTGGCCTGTTCCATCTGGCCCAACAGGTTTTGCTGGACACTCAAAATCGAGCTCATAGGTTATGTTCCACTGGGGTTGGCCTATCGGTTGAAGGTATAAAATCAGAAAGCCGGCATCGATATGCCCTGCTCGCGCATGGCACTCAATCGATAACGCAAGGCTCGGGGAGTCATGCCCAGGCTTTGCGCCGCCTTGCTTTTATGGCCGTCGAATTTGCGGATGGTGTCCAGCACATGCTGGTATTCGGCCCACTTGCCGGTAGCACGCAAGGCCGCCTTGCCGTCACCGGCATCGAGGTCCGGCAGCCGCGGCGCACCGACAGGCGCAGCCGCGAATGCCAGGCCCAGGTCCTGGGGCTGGATAAACAGCCCCTTGCGCAGGATCAGCGCACGTTGCAGGGTGTTCTCCAGTTCGCGCACATTGCCCGGCCAGTCGTGCTGCAACAGGGCCTGGCAGGCCTGTTCGGTCAGCAGGTGCTCGGCATCTTCCTGGGGCGCATAGCGGCTGATAAAACGCCGTGCCAGCGCCAGCACGTCATCCTGGCGCTCGCGCAGCGGGCAGATATGCAGGGGCAGCACATCCAGGCGGAACATCAGGTCCGAGCGAAAACGCCCCTGGGCTACCTCCTCGCTCAGGTCACGGTTGGTCGCGGCAATGATGCGCACGTCCAGGGCGATCTCCTTGTGCCCGCCCAGGCGTTCTACGCGCTGCTCCTGCAGCACGCGCAACAGCTTGGCCTGCAAGCCCAGCGGCAACTCGCCGATCTCATCCAGCAGCAGGGTGCCGCCGTTGGCCATTTCAAACTTGCCGCACTGGGCCGTCACCGCCCCGGTGAAGGCCCCGCGCTCGTGGCCGAACAGCAGCGACTCAAGCATCTGCTCAGGGATGGCGGCACAGTTGACCGCTATAAACGGGGCATTGTCCCCCGAGGCAAAACGATGGATATAGCGCGCCATCATCTCTTTGCCAGTGCCCGTTTCACCGGTAATCAGAATCGGCGCACGGGTCACGGCCACCCTTTGGGCCATTGCCAGCAGACGACGCCCGGCGGCAGAGCAGGAAACAAAACTTTCCTGAGCACTGGCGGCTGCGGCATGGCGCTGCAGCAATGCCTTGATCTGGGTGCTGCTGAACGGCGCCAGCAGGTAATCCACACAGCCTCTCTCCAGCAGCGCCGTGGCCCGTTCCTGCTCGGCGTATTCCACCACCGGAATCACGCTGATATGCGGAGCGCGGCGGATCAGCGCTTCAGTTTCAGCATTCAACAGTTGAACGGAAAAACCGCTGACCAACACAAACACCAGCGTGGCCTGTTCAAGTACATGGTCATATAACTGCCCATGATGCTCAACGCAGATCACCTCGCAGCGCTGCCCGGACAAACTGTCTACCAATATTGAAAAACCCTTGTTGTCTGCAGTGCCCACAACAATAACGGGGGCCTGTTCAATACGAGTTTCAAATGGTGCAGTGCCTGCCTGACTATACGAATTAATAACCGGTTTCACCCTGTATACCTGCGGTTTTGATCGCCTGTTGCTGTTGGCCACTCGCGGGTTGCCGATGCACCTGAGCGGGTAGCCCGGGGCGATACCTGAGCGTGTTCGTTTCGGTTGTTGGCTGCATCCCGGGCAACCGGCGAAGACTCACGTTCCTGTGACGGCTCGAACTGTAGGCAAGGGCGCGAAAAAACTGAAATCATTAACAATCAAATCGTGCTGATCGTTATCAAACCGCGATTTGACAGTTTTTGATTTAGGTATTTGCACACACATTCCTATACTCGCTGACAGCCAAAGGGACCGGCCACACGCTACTCGGCCTTGGCAGGCAGCGGATGCCTGCTCCTCGATTCCAGGACACGAATCACCTGCCCGACGGTCAGGTACGAGACACCAAAGGATGCGCGCTACAACTTTCAGGAACAACTTTTCAACTATGACCCGTTATAGAAAAGTTCAACACCAGGTACCGGCAGACGGACTGTTGTTTTTAAAGCCCGAAAAATTGGGGCGCTATTATCACAAAGTACCTGTTTATATTAAAAAGCTGGCCGGCAAATACCCTCGGGCGATCAGCGATTATTTTTTAAGTCACTATCGAATCAACAGTGACCTGCGTGAAGTTATTGTGCTGGAAGCGCGCCACCCCGCTCCGCAATGCCGATATAACACGGCCATTGGCAAAATCGGTTTCAGCATCGACCGCCCCTTGTTGAGCGAGTTGCTGGAAAGTTACTACGGCGGCAGCGCCCGACCGGCTCAGGACGAGCCGCCGATCAGTTCTTCGGAAGATCGCATGCGCACCCGCCTGGGTGTCGATATTTCGACTATTTGCGCGCGCATCCTGATGGGCAACATTGCACTGGGCACTGTCGACAGCACGGTAAGCACCTACGAAGAAATTCACTGGGCCTACAGCATCGAGTTCGTATTCTGCAGCACCGCCACCCATCTTCAGTCCTCGGTGTTCCTCTACCTGGATGCACACGCCGTCGATGAGCTGACTCGCCGCCTGAGCGAGGACTCGCTCGCGCCTCAGGCCGAGGGCGGCGGGAATCACATCGTCGGGCTGCCGGTGCGCCTCGATTGCATCCTGGCACGGGCACAAATGCCCCTGGCTTGCGTGCTCGCGCTGCAAGTGGGCGAGATCCTGATGGTGCGCCTGCTGGAGCGCTGCGAAGTGCATATCAAGCAACAAAAATTGTTTCACGGAGCCATCTCCGAAGATGACGGCGCCTTGTTCTTAACTTCTCTCGACAGTGTCAACAACCCATGAACAACTCCATCTCCGATTCCGATTTCGACAACCTGCTCAATGACACCCTGCCGGCCTTTGACGACGACAGCGACATGCCTGCCAACGCCCCGGCGGCCGCACCCCTGCCACAACAAGACCTGAAGTTCTTCGGCAAAATCCCGGTCACCGTCACCCTGGAGGTGGCCTCCACGGAAATATCCCTGCGCGAACTGATGGACGTTGACACCAGCAGTGTCATTGCCCTGGACAAACTGGCTGGTGCGCCACTGGACGTCAAGGTCAACGGCGCCCTGTTTGCCAAGGCCGAAGTGGTCGTGGTGCATGGTAACTATGGCTTGCGCATCGTCGAACTCAGCGGCTCCAGCCTTAGTGACCTGGCGCTATGAGATTGATCAAACCGATCGGCTTTGCCCTTTTGGTGCTGCTCATGATCCTGGTGCCGCAATGCGCCTGGGCGGCCAATGGCGAAATCTCATTGCTGAACCTTACTGACGGTGAAAATGGCCAGCAACTGAGCATCAAGCTGCAAATCCTGGTGATGATGACGCTGCTGGGGTTTCTGCCGGCCATGCTGATGATGATGACCAGCTTTACCCGCTTCATCATTGTCCTGGCTATCCTGCGCCAGGCCCTGGGCCTGCAACAGAGCCCGCCCAACCAGATCCTGATCGGCATTGCGCTGTGCCTGACCATGCTGGTGATGCGCCCGGTATGGCAGGAGATCTACCACGATGCCTACCAGCCGTTCCAGAACGACCAGATCACGATGGACCAGGGCCTGGACGTGGCCAAGAAGAGCATCAGCGGCTTTATGCTGGCGCAAACCAACAAGGCCTCGCTGGAGACAATGGTGGGCCTGGCCAACGAAACAATGCCCGAGGACCTCAAGGAGCTGGACTTCTCCCTGCTGCTGCCGGCTTTTGTGCTCAGCGAAGTCAAGGCCGCGTTCCAGCTGGGTTTCATGATCTTCCTGCCGTTTCTGGTGATTGATCTGGTGGTGGCCAGTGTGCTGATGGCAATGGGCATGATGATGCTGTCACCCATGATGATATCGCTGCCCTTCAAGCTGATGGTGTTTGTGCTGGTGGACGGCTGGGCCTTGTTGATGGGCACCCTGGCCAGCAGTGTCCAGCCCTTCGGAGGTGCGTGATGATGACCCCGGAAATCGCCGTCGGCCTGGTGGGCCATGCGGTACAGATCACCGCGCTGATTGTCTGCGTGCTGGTAGTGCCCAGCCTGCTGGGCGGCCTGTTGGTCAGCGTGTTCCAGGCGGCAACACAGATCAACGAACAGATGCTCAGCTTTTTGCCGCGGTTGCTGATTACCCTGGGCATGCTGATGTTCGGTGGCCACTGGATCCTGCGCAAACTCAGCGACCTGTTTATCGAAACCTTCAAGATGGCCGGGGCCCTGGTGGGCTGAATCGATGAGCGCGACCGAACCCCTGCTGCATGCCAGCCAGTACCTGCACACACTGCAAGGCTACTGGTGGCCGTTTTGCCGGCTGCTGGCGGTGTTCAGCATGGCCCCGCTGTTCAATCACAAGGCCATGTCGAAAAAACTCCGGGTGTTGCTCGCCCTGGTGGTCACGGCCGCCATTGGCGGCGCCCTGCCCCCGGTGCCGCAGGTCAACCCGTTGTCGGCTGAAGGCGCCTTGCTGGCACTGGAACAGATAGCGTTCGGCCTGATCCTGGGGTTGTGCCTGCAACTGGTCTTCACCGTGTTCAGTGTGGTCGGCGAAGTGGTCTCGGCGCAGATGGGCATGACAATGGCGCGCTACAACGACCCGGTAAACGGCGTGTCGTCGTCTTCTATCGTCTATCAGCTGTATTTCGTGCTGCTGGTATTCCTGTTTTTGTCCATCGACGGCCATCTGCTGACCCTTAGTGTGCTGTTCAAGAGTTTCAGCCACTGGCCGGTCGGCAGCGGCCTCAACTACCAAAGCTACACGGCGTTCATGCAGGCCATTGCCTGGGTATTCAGCGCCGCTGTGCTGCTGACCCTGCCGATGGTGTTCTGCGTGGTACTGGTGCAGTTCTGCTTTGGCCTGCTCAACCGCATTTCGCCGTCAATGAACCTGTTTTCCCTGGGCTTCCCGATCACCATCCTGGTGGGGCTGCTGTGTATCTACATGACCCTGCCCAACCTGCCGGAAAATTACCTGCACCTGACCCGCGAGCTGCTGGACAACATCGCTGCGATGCTCGAAGGAGGACCCGATGTCTAACAACAGCGCCCAGGAAAAAACCGAAGACGCAACGCCCCAGAAGCTGCGCAAGAGCCGTGAAGACGGCCAGGTCACCCGCTCCAAGGACCTGGCTACCACCGTCTCGCTGATTGCCACCTTGCTGATCCTGCGGATGGTGTTTTCCAGCTATTACCAGGGGCTGGAGCAGAGCTTCCGGATTTCGTTCCTGAACTTTCACGCCAGCGAAATCACCCAGCAAGACCTGGGCCTGATCCTCAGTCACAACCTGGCCCTGTTTGTGAAAATACTTGCGCCGCTGCTGCTGACCAGCCTGCTGGTGGTGGTGTTTTCCCTGATCCCGGGGGGCTGGTTGTTTGTGGCCAAGAACTTTTACCCTAAATTCAGCAAGCTCAACCCGATTACCGGGCTGGGGCGCATCGTGTCCAAGCAGAACTGGGTCGAGCTGCTCAAGTCGATGGCCAAGATTGCCGTGCTGATTGGCGTGGCCTGGTTGCTGATCAGCGACGCCATCCCGCAGCTGATCGCCCTGCAGCGCACCAGCCTGCCCACGGCTATTGGTACGGCCTTCAACATGGCGTTCAATATCCTGATAGCGCTGATGGGGATTTTTGTGCTGTTTGCAGCCATCGACATACCCATACAGCGCTATTTCTTCCTGAAAAAGCTGCGCATGTCCAAACAGGAGCGCAAGGAAGAACACAAGAACCAGGAAGGCCGCCCCGAGGTCAAGGCACGGATCAAGCAGATCCAGCGTCAGATTTCCCAGCGCCAGATCAGCAAGGTGATCCAGAACGCCGATGCCGTGATCGTCAACCCGCAGCACTATGCCGTGGCCATCAAATATGACACCAACAAGGCCCAGGCGCCCTTCGTGATCGCCAAGGGTGTCGATGACATGGCTCTGTACATCCGCAAGCTGGCCATTGCAAACACACTCGAAGTGCTGGAAATACCGCCCCTGGCGCGGGCCATTTACTTTACCACCCAGGTCAACCAGCAAATCCCGGCACCGCTGTATGCCGCGGTGGCGCATGTGTTGACCTACATCCTGCAACTCAAGGCATACAAGAACGGCATGCGTGCCAGACCGCAGTTGCCCGACAACCTCCCGATACCTGCAAGCATGGCGAACAAGGCGTAATCATGAACGTACTGAACATATTCCTCCCGACGTTGCGCAGCGGCCGGATCGGGATCCCGCTGGTTATCCTGTCCATCCTGGCCATGATTATCCTGCCGTTGCCGCCCTTGTTACTGGATATCCTGTTTACCTTCAATATCGCGATGGCGGTGCTGGTGCTGATGGTCAGCGTGTCATCCAAAAGCCCGCTGGACTTCTCGCTGTTCCCCACGGTAATCCTGATTACCACCCTGCTGCGTCTGACCCTGAACGTGGCCTCGACCCGTATCGTGCTGCTTGAGGGCCACAATGGCACGGGCGCGGCGGGTAAGGTGATCGAGTCGTTCGGCGAGGTGGTGATCGGCGGCAACTTCATTGTCGGGATGATCGTGTTCGTGATCCTGATGATTATCAACTTCATGGTGGTCACCAAGGGCGGCGAGCGGATTTCCGAGGTGACGGCGCGTTTTACCCTGGACGCCCTGCCCGGCAAACAGATGGCCATTGATGCCGACCTCAATGCCGGGCTGATCACCCAGGATCAGGCCAAGCAGCGCCGCCAGACCATCGCCAAGGAAGCCGATTTTTACGGGGCAATGGACGGTGCATCGAAGTTTGTGCGCGGTGACGCGATTGCCGGGATCCTGATCCTGCTGATCAACCTGTTCGGCGGCTTTGCCATCGGCCTGTTTGTCTACGACCTGCCCGCGGGCCTGGCTTTCAAGCAATTTGCCCTGCTGACCATTGGTGACGGCCTGGTGGCACAGATCCCGGCGTTGCTGTTGTCGACCGCCGCCGCGCTGATCGTGACGCGGATCAACGAATCTGCCGAAATCACCACTCAGGTGCGCCGTCAGTTGCTGGCCTCGCCTGCACTGCTCTACACCGTGGCCGGGATCCTGCTGGTACTGGGCCTGGTGCCCGGCATGCCGCATCTGGCCTTCCTCGGGTTTGCCGCCATTGTCGGCGGTGTGGCCTGGAGTGTGTCGCGCTTTCAGCCACCCGCCGAAGCCGCTGAACTTGAAGCCGTCAGCGCATTGAGCGTGGCCATGCACAACGAGCGCAGCCACAGCCTGGCCTGGGATGACATCCCCCATGTTGAGCGGTTGTCGGTGTCACTGGGCTACAAACTGGTGGGTCTGGTCAATGAGGCCGCGGGCGCCCCCCTGACCCAGCGCGTGCGCGGCCTGCGCCAGACCCTCTCGGAGAACCTGGGCTTTCTCCTGCCCGAGATCCAGATCCGTGACAGCCTGCGACTCAAGGCGGCGCACTACAGCATCCACATCAACGGCGAGCAGATCGAGGGCGCCGAAATCCATGCCGACCACCTGATGGCCATTCCTTCGGCCGACCTGTACGGCGAAGTGGACGGTATTCTTGGCATCGACCCGGCCTACAAGATGCCGGTGGTGTGGATCAACCCCGCCGAAAAGAGCCGCGCCCTGAACCTGGGCTACCAGGTGGTGGACTGCGCGGGGGTGATCGCCACGCATCTGAACAAGGTGATTCGCGACAACCTGGCGGACATCTTCAAACATGATGACGTCGACAGCCTGATGCAGCGCCTGACCGAACTGGCACCCAAGCTGGCCGAAAACCTCAGAAGCCAGCTGTCGTATACCCAACAACACCGGGTGTACCGCCAATTGCTGGTTGAGAACATCTCGGTGCGCGACATCGTCACCGTAGCCACGGCGCTGGTCGAAAGCAGCGAGACCACCAAGGACCCGGTGCTGCTGGCATCCGACGTGCGCTATGCCTTGCGCCGCAACATTGTGGCGAGTATCAGCGGGCGCCGCGATGAAATCAGCGTATTCGTGCTCGACAATGCCCTGGAAAACACCCTGCTGGGGGCCTTGAGCATTGCCCAGCAGGCAGGTCCGGTGAGCCTGGACAACATTCCCGTGGAGCCCAACCTGCTTAACCAGCTGCAAAATGCGATGCCGGTGGTCAAGGAAAAACTGCGCAAGGACGGCCACCCGCCGGTGCTCACCGTCATGCCGCAATTGCGCCCGTTGCTGGCACGTTATGCGCGGGTCTTCAGCCCGGGGCTGCATGTGCTGTCGCAGAATGAAATCCCGGAGAACGTCAGCGTAAATATCATCGGCACACTGGGGTAAACAGGCTGTGAACGCCTCCTCCCCTGTGGGAGCGGGCTTGCTCGCTCCCACAGGGGGGTTGAGGCTGATTATTGCCTAAGCTGTAACGCGAATGCTCCACTTGCATCGCAGGCGATCCACCTCACACGATCACACCCATTCACCGTTTATTTGACGATTTTTTCTCAGCGCCGGCTCTACAGATGCGTGCCGGCTCAGTCCCGGCTAAGTCTTGCGCCGTACCTTTGCCCTGCGCCACACAACGCGCCATATCGCAGAGGTCAAGACCATGAACAACGCAGCCCGCTGGCTGAACAAAGTGCCCGAGGTGACCCTGTCCTTCTGGGTGATCAAAATCATGTCCACCACCGTGGGCGAAACAGGTGCCGATTATCTGGCCGTCGATGCCGGGTTCGGTGCCGGCCCCACCAGCCTCGGCATGGCCATGCTGCTGGCCGTAACGCTGTTCTGCCAATTGCGCACCCGCGCCTGCACCCCTTGGCTCTACTGGCTGAACGTGGTGCTGGTGAGCGTGGTGGGCACCCAGATCACCGATATCCTCACCGACAAGCTGGACGTCAGCCTGTACACCAGCACGGCGCTGTTTTCGCTGCTGCTGGCGGTCACTTTTGCGCTCTGGTATCGCAGCGAGCGCAGCCTGTCGATCCGCGATATCACCACTGCGCGGCGCGAGCTGTTCTATTGGGCCACGGTGCTCTGCACCTTCGCCCTGGGCACTGCGGCAGGGGATCTGGCCACCGAGGCCCTGGGCCTGGGCTTTACCCTCGGCGCGGTGATCTTCGCGGCACTGATAGGGGTCACGCTGCTGGCCTGGCGCATGGGCGCCAATGCGGTGCTGACATTCTGGATCGCCTACATCCTGACCCGACCGCTTGGCGCGTCCCTGGGTGACCTGTTGACCCAGGCCAAAACCTACGGCGGGCTGGGCATGGGCGCCAGCTGGACCAGCGCGCTGTTCCTGTGCGTGATCGTGCTGCTGGTCGGCGCCGCGCAACTCAATGCCGGCAGCAACCGCAAGGCGATCACCGAGTAACCCTTCACCGTCAATCAAGGACATCCCCATGCGCCATGCACACCGCGTTATCCGTCACTTCGCCCTGGCCACCACACTCGTGGTTCTGGGCCTGAACGCCGGCTGCTCCAAACCCGCCGACGCGCCGACTCACCAGGTCAGCGCCAGCCAGAACCCGAGTGCCTCGAAGTTGGGTGACCTGTCGCAGTTTCATGCCATTGCCGCAGAGGTCGGGGCACTGGTGGCGAACAACGATCTGACGGCGGCCAAAACCCGCATCAAGGACCTGGAAACCGCTTGGGATGCGGCCGAAGCCGGCATCAAGCCACGCGCGGCCAGCGACTGGCATGTGCTGGACAAGGCCATCGACCGGGCCCTGGAAGCCCTGCGCGCCAGCATGCCCAACCCCGCAGACTGCAAGCTGGCAATGGACAACCTGCTCAAGGCCTTTGACAACCTCAAAGGTGGCGCATAAGCGCAAAACGCCGGCGAATAACGGCACAGATGCTTCACTTGGGTCTGTGCCACTGGCTTTTACGATGGAGAGGGACATGCGCATATTGCTGGTCGAAGATGACCCCATGATTGGCGACGCGATACAGGGTGCGCTGACGGATGCCAGCTATGCCGCTGACTGGGTGCAGAACGGCGCGCACGCCCTCAGTGCCCTGGCCACGCACACCTACGCGTTGGTGCTGCTGGACCTCGGCCTGCCCGGCCAGGACGGCCTTGAGGTGCTGGCCCGCATTCGGGCGCGTAACAACCCGGTGCCGCTGCTGATTATCACCGCCCGCGACAGCCTGGATGACCGATTGCGCGGCCTGGACGGTGGCGCCGACGACTACCTGCTCAAGCCATTTGCAATGGCCGAACTGCTGGCGCGCATGCGCGCGGTGCTGCGCCGCCTGGGCGGCAACGCCGTGCCCGTGCTTGGCAATGGCGTGGTATCGCTGGACCTGGTGTACAAGCAGGCCAGCACCGCAGCACACCACGCCGTGGCCCTCTCCAGCCGTGAATTCGCCCTGTTGCAGGCTCTGCTGGTAAGGCCCGGGGCGATTCTGTCGCGCAGTGAACTCGAAGAGCGCCTGTACGGCTGGGGCAACGAAGTTGAAAGCAACGCTGTCGAGTTCCTGATCCACGCCTTGCGGCGCAAGTTGGGCAGCCATGTCATCAGGAATGTCAGGGGGCTGGGATGGATGGTTTCAAAAAGCGCCTGAGCGAATCGGTCCAGCTCAGGCTGTCGGTGGCCCTGTCATTGACCATTGTGCTGGTGGCCGTGGCAGCCAGCGCGTTCGTATTTGTTTCGGCTCTCGACGAGGCGCATGAACTGCAGGACGACACCCTGCGCCAGGTGGCCATGTTGTATGACCGCCAGCACATGACCCTGCATTATCCCGAAGGCCCGGCCCTGGAGGGCGATGACGAAGAGTCCCGGGTCATCATCCAGCACCTGGCTGACGGCAGCCAGGCCTTGGCCAATGGTGACGAAACCCTGCCACTGCCACTGCCCGCCACCCTGGTCGATGGCCTGGCCACGGTTAATGTCGGTGGCGAAGCCTTTCGTGTCCTGGTGCACAGCACAAGCCGCGGCGAGCGCATAGCCGTGGCCCAGGAGGTGGGCGCGCGCGACAAGGACGCCCGCGAAAGTGCCTGGCGCAGTCTGCTGCCGTTCCTGATCCTGTTCCCGGTATTGCTGCTGGTGGTCGGTGATCTGGTGCGCAAACTGTTTCGCCCTATCGCCAGCCTTGCTGCTGAAATCGACCGCCGGGGCGAACAGTTACTGCACCCGATTGACGAACAGCACCTGCCTGCCGAAGTACGCCCGTTTGTGGTGGCCATCAACCGTTTACTGACCCGGGTGGCTCAGGCAATGGACGGCCAGCGGCGCTTTGTCGCCGATGCCGCCCATGAGCTGCGCTCGCCCATGACAGCGTTGTCCCTGCAAGCCGAGCGGCTGGCCGCCTGCTCCTTGCAGGTGTCGGCACGCGAACGCCTGCTGCCCTTGTGCCAGGGCATTGAGCGCAGCCGTCAGTTGATTGATCAGTTGCTCAGCCTGGCCGCCGCCCAGGCCGCCGTTCCCCGCCCGCAAGCCCGGATTGGGGTTCACGCGGTGTACCGGCGGGTGCTCGAAGACTTGCTGCCACTGGCCGAGCAAAAACACCTCGATATCGGTGTTGAAGATAGCGCAGATGTGCAGTTGCTGATAAACCCGATGGACCTGTTCACCCTGATCAAGAACCTGGTGGACAATGCCATCCGCTATACCCCAGCAGGCGGCACCATCGACCTGTGCCTGGCACAGACCGACACCTGTGTATGCCTGCAGGTCAAGGATTCGGGCCCTGGCATCAGCGTCGAGGAGCACGATCGGGTGTTCGACCCGTTCTACCGTACCCTGGGCTCGGGTGAAACGGGCTCCGGGCTGGGGCTGTCGATCGTGAGGGCGATTGCCGAGCGGGTAGGCGCCAGGGTTGCACTGGGTTTTACTGATGAAACCAGCCGGCGCGGGCTGTGTGTTTCACTCTGGTTCCCCTGCGCCAGGGGCTAAAGCTGGCGTATGCTTTGCGCCATTCCCAACCACCACCGCAGCAGGCCTTATGAGCACACCTCTGCTTTCATCCTGGATTTTCTGGGCGCTGCTCTCGGCAGTGTTTGCCGCCATGACGGCCATTTTCGGCAAGATCGGCATTACCGGCATCAATTCCGACTTTGCCACTTTACTGCGTACCGTGGTGGTGCTGGTGAGCCTGGCGTTGATCCTTTATGCCACGCGCCAGTACCAGTCGCTGAGCTCGATTTCGGCACGCAGTTATTTGTTTCTGGTGTTGTCGGGGCTGGCCACAGGAGCCTCGTGGATCTGCTATTACCGGGCTCTGCAACTGGGCCAGGCGTCGCTGGTAGCCCCCGTGGACAAGCTCAGCGTGGTGATTGTCGCCGTGCTGGGGGTGACCTTTCTGGGCGAGAAGCTCGACATCCGCCAATGGGCCGGGATCGGCCTGATCACTGTGGGCGTGGTGGTGCTGGCGTGGCGGCGCTAGGCTATTCTGCCGTTGGCGGCCGCCAGGCTTGCCCCCCTCATCAGTGCAGTTCGCTGTCAAAGATCACGGTGATGGTGCCCCTATAGGTGCTGCCTGAATGATCGGCGATCATACTGGCCACCTGATCGCGCTCAACGCTGAATTGTAATGTTGCAGCGCCATTGTCGACATAGTGGCTCGGTGAAAAAATGGTCGGGGTTGTGGTCAACAGATAGCGGTTCACGGGTTGACTGGAGGCATCGCGCAGGCCGTTGGGCAGGGTTATCCGGGTGTCCACGGCGACCGTATGGCCTGCGGGGTTGCGTATACCGCACCCCGAGGCCTCGGTGTATTCACATTGCAGCTCGACGCTCAATGACGTCGATGTCCAGATATTGAAGACCTGGCTCGCTGCCAGTGCTTCCGGGCGCCGCCCGCGGTCCAGCCATTGTTGCCAGCCACCTGCCGGGTACAGGCTGATGCGATTATAGTTGGCCGGAAACTGGAACTTGAGCGTGTGCTGCACATCAAGGGATAAATTGAACGTGACCTCGGTTTCACTGGTGGTCAGATTGTCGCCAAAATCGAAGTCGCCATTAGGGCCAATCGAGTAGGTGATGGAGCCGACGTAGGTGCCTCTTTCCATGCTCAGCGGGTCCGGGGTAGTCATCCTGTAAGCCACGCTGGTATTGCGTAACCGCAACCAGGGGATTTCAAACTTCGGAAGCTTGCCACAGGCTTGCTGCACAGGTGTAAACCAGAAAAAATCTGCATCCAGATAAGAGAGGGCAGTCATCTGAGCCCCAAGTGTGCAGGGGGCGGCCGCATAATAAGACCAGTTCTGCCCCCACAAAGCATCATGGGCTAAAAACGGTCCTGAATTGACACCGGTTATTGTGTTTACGTACGGATTCGTTCTGATAGTCGCGCTGAAAGCCGTAATGGAAAACGCCACTTCGGCCGTTTGCCCCGATGGGCTGGTCACTTGAACGGTTCTGGTATCCGCTGGGACCTTGAACATTGCGCTGTCCCGAAGACTGGAGGGGTTAGCCGGGATGGCGTACTGCGTAGTGGGCTCCACTCCCAGGCGGATGCTGTACAGCGGCGGCTTGCACATACTCGGAAACGTGAGGCACAACCCGGAAGTGGGCGTGGTGTTAATGAACTCGTTGACATTCGGATTGGTCGGATCCGGCGAGAACACTGCGGTTATTTCGACCACTGCCGCCTGAGCCCTGGGTACTGCAAACAGCGCCAGCAGCAGGCAAAACCATAGAAAAAAACCTGCTTGCACCTGCAGATTCAAAGGGGATTTATCAAGCTTGCTCATGGCTGGGGTTTGACCTTGGCAGACCGGTTACCGTGAATCGACACCCCATCCTGCAGGTGCCAGTTAACTAATAATAGACCTAACCTGCCTTGCCCAGTCCACCAATAAACGGCTACAAATCGTGTCGTTCCCACTGCCCACACAGCGTTCCCGCCCATGCCGGTTGGAAGACGTCGTTACGCTTGACTAACGCGCGCCCTATTGCACCACGACACTTTCAGACAGATCTGCGGCCGAGGGAGTGACTTTTCCTACAAGCGGGTTCTAGTATTGCCGCGCTTCACCCTGCCCCCCCTAAAAAAATAACGTATGGAAACTGCACAAATGCCCTTCACCCGTACCCTTCTCGCCCTTTCCCTGGGCATGGCTCTCCTGCAAAACCCGGCGTTCGCGGCACCGCCCCTGTCGATGGTTGACGGCGTTGCCCAGGTCAATACACAAGACAGCAACGCCTGGGTCGAGATCAACAAAGCTGCGTTCGTGCACAACATTGGCGTGTTGCAAGCGACTGTCGGTGACAAATCGAAAATCTGCGCCGTGCTCAAGGCCGATGCCTACGGTCATGGCATCGGCCTGTTGATGCCCTCGATCATCGCCACCGGTGTGCCTTGCGTAGGCGTGGCCAGCAATGAAGAAGCCCGTGTGGTGCGCGAAAGCGGCTTCAAGGGCCAACTGATCCGCGTGCGCACGGCAGCACTCAGCGAGCTGGAAGCAGCGTTGCCATACAATATGGAAGAGTTGGTGGGCAACCTTGATTTCGCCGTCAAAGCCAGCCTGATCGCCGAAAAACACGGCCGTCCGCTGGTGGTTCACCTGGGCCTGAACTCCAGCGGCATGAGCCGCAACGGCGTGGAAATGACCACCGCCGAGGGCCGCCGCGACGCCGTCGCCATCACCAAGGTGCCGAACCTTGAGGTGCGCGCGATCATGACCCACTTTGCCGTTGAAGATGCCGACGACGTGCGCGCCGGGCTCAAGGCATTCAACGAGCAGGCGCAATGGCTGATGAGCGTGGCCGAGCTTGACCGCAGCAAAATCACCCTGCACGCGGCCAACTCGTTCGCCACCCTGGAAGTGCCCGAATCGCACCTGGACATGGTTCGCCCGGGCGGCGCCCTGTTCGGCGACACCGTGCCGTCGCACACCGACTACCAGCGCGTGATGCAATTCAAGTCCCATGTGGCCTCGGTCAACAGCTACCCCAAGGGCAACACCGTGGGCTACGACCGCACCTGGACCCTGGGCCGTGACTCGAAACTGGCCAACATCACCGTGGGCTACTCGGACGGCTACCGTCGCGCCTTCACCAACAAGGGTATCGTGCTGATCAACGGCCATCGTGTGCCGGTGGTGGGCAAGGTGTCGATGAATACGCTGATGGTCGATGTTACAGACGCGCCGGATGTGAAAAGCGGCGATGAGGTTGTGCTGTTCGGGCAACAGGGCAAGGCCGAAATCAGCCAGGCGGAAGTTGAAGACATCAACGGTGCATTGCTGGCCGACCTTTATACGGTATGGGGCAACTCCAACCCCAAGGTGCTGATCGATAAGTGACCGACAACCTCTCGGCCGCCCACGCGAGGTAATGTTTGATACCCGTCGGGATTTTCAGGGCATCAGTCACCCCGCCCTGAAAGCGGAAAACTGTTGATCTTGATCTGGCCCTGGCTTTTGATTTTGATCTACCGCCCCATCGGGAGGCCGAGTGGAGGTTCTGTGGAGTGGGTCGACCGGCATGGATGCCGGGAGAGCCGCGATGGGCCATGGATGGCCCGTGGCGGCGTGCCCACGGAGCTAACCTGCACGAGGGAACCTGAGCGCAGCGAAGGCCGGACGCCAGGGGCAAGCCTTTTTGGTGGGCCTGTCTCCCTGCAGCGGACGCCAAGAAGCTGGCTATCGAGTCTTCTGCCTTGACTCGGGCACTGTTATGGGCATTCGCGTCGCCTGGACAATCGAGTGGCAACAGCAAAAGCAAAAATTTCAAACAACACCCATCCCTTGTGGGAGCGGGCTTGCCCGCGATGGCAGCACTTCGGTCATCCAGATAGAACGAGGTGCCTGCATCGCGGGCAAGCCCGGCTCCCACAGAGGAAATATGTCGGTAACAAATCCTGCATTCAAACAGCTCGGCCGCCCCCTTGGGAGAACCTCCACTCAGCCTCCCGATGGGGCAGTCGATCAAAATCAAAAGCCAGATCAAAGGAACTCCACAACGGTTTGGCAACAAACAGTAAAGATACGTTAACGGCATTGATTATCATTTGCGTAAATGTAATTATTTGTAACTAATTCTCGTTTACGTATTTCCCTGCCGGAGTATTCGCAGATCATGCGCTCACTGTTCAGCCTTCCTACGTCTGCCCTTACGCTTGTCGCACTAGGGATTCTCAACACGGCTTCTGCCGAAGAGAACACCCTCAATCTGCCCTCCACCAGCATCACCTCCACCGCAGACGATGAAGCGCCGCAAGGCTATCAAGCCAAACCCAGTGCCACGACCACGCGCCTGAATCTCACCGCCGGGCAGACCCCTCAGGGCATTTCCAGCATCAAGCGCGAGCAGATGGACGACTTCAAGCTCAACAGCATTCGCGATATCATGGACAGTACCCCGGGGGTCAATGTGCAAAAGGTCGAAACCGACCGCACCTACTTCACCGCCCGCGGTTTCGATATCACCAACTTCCAGTACGACGGCATGGGCATGGGCCTGGCCGGCGGGGTGCTGGTGGGCGATATCGACACCGCACCCTATGAGCAGGTGGATATCCTGCACGGCGCCAACGGGTTGATGACCGGCAGCGGCAACCCCTCGGCCACGGTCAACTTCATCCGCAAACGGCCCACTTATGAACCCGAGGCCAAGGTCAGCGTGAGCGCCGGTTCCTGGGACAAGCGTCGGGTCGACCTGGATGTGTCCGGGCCGCTGACCGATTCGGGCAATGTGCGCGGCCGGCTGATCTATGCCAACGAAGTGGGTAACTCATACCTGGACCGCTACTCCCGGGAAAAGAACATTTTCAGTGGCCTGCTGGCCTTTGACCTGACTGACGACGACACCCTGACCGTCGGCTACGAAGAGCAAAAAAGCAACGCCAACGGTGCCAGCTGGGGCGCGTTGCCCCTGACCGACAGCAGCGGCAACGCCCTGCACTACAGCAGCACCAGCGCCAATATTTCGCAGCCCTGGGTGTACTGGGACGTGCGCACCAGCCACGCCTTTGCCGAGTGGCAACACAACTTCGCCAATGACTGGAAGTCCACGCTGACGGTGACTGCGATGGAGCATCGCGAAGACACCGACATGTTCTATATCTATGGCGACAGCACCTCCAGCACCGGCTACACGGGGCTGGCGTCCAATTACAAGGGCAAGACCCGCGAACTGGATGGCGACCTCTCGTTCAGTGGCCCCTTCAGCCTGGGCGGTCGCGAGCACCAATTGACCGTCGGCGCCAACGTGGCACGCTCACGCACCCGGGAAACCTCGCTGTACGGCACCTCGTCCTACTACACCCCGGTGTCGCTGGAAGATGCCCTCAACGGCGTCATTCCCAAGCCCACCTACAACATGGCCAACGCCGACGCCACGTCAGACTTCACCGACCGTCAGAAAAGCCTCTACGCCGGTGCCCGTTTCAGCCTCACCGACGACCTGCACCTGATCACCGGTGCGCGCATGCTCAGCGCCGACAGCGACGGTGAAAACTACGGTTCGGGGCGCGACGTGAGGATTCATGGCAAGGTCACGCCTTACGCCGGGGTGGTTTATGACCTCACTCCGCAGTACTCGCTGTACGCCAGCTACACCGAAATCTTCAACCCGCAGTACTACCTCAACACCCAGGGTCAGGTGCTCGACCCGCTGGAAGGCAAAAGCTACGAAGCCGGGATCAAGGGGCATCTGCTGGACAAGCGCCTCGACGTGTCTGCCGCGGTGTTCCACACCAAACAGGACAACGTCGCCACCTACGCAGGCTTCAACCCTTCCCTGGGCGGCTATTTGTATGAGGGCATGTCGTACAAAAGCAGCGGCGTAGAACTCGAAGCTACTGGCGAACTGGCGCCAGGCCTGCAAGTCAGCGGCGGTTATACCTATGTTTACATCACCGATGCCGACAACAACCGCGGGCGCAAATTTATCCCGCGCAATGCGCTCACCTCCTCCATGACCTACAAACTGCCGATGGCGCCCAAGGTCAAAGTAGGTGGCAGCCTGAAGTGGCAGAGCAAGGTCGAGAATGACGACACCCCGGCGGCAAACCAGGCCGCCTATGCCCTGGTGGGCCTGATGACCAGCTACGATATCGATCCGCACTGGAGTACCCAGCTCAACCTCGACAACCTGACCAACGAGAAATACCTGCAAAGCGTGCGCTATGGCCAGAGCAATTACGGAGCACCGCGTAACGTCACGGCATCGGTGAGCTGGAAGTTCTAGAGGGGGTAAAACCGGATGTGGTGTCGGGACAATAACCAGGGGTTGTCTAAACTGCTGGGAGCCGTCAACCAATGCCACGTCGCGGAGATGCCATGAGCCACGCCACTGTTGCGCTGTCCCTCGCTTTCAGTCTGGGCCTGATAACCTGCGGCGCGGTATCCCACGCCGCGCCACTCCCCCCACCTGAGGCCCCCCAGGCCAATCCCCACAAAGCCCTGCTGATTGGCGTGGACGGTTTGCAATACGAAAAACTGCGCCAGGCCATTAAACAGGGCATGGCGCCCAACCTGGCGCGGCTGCAACTGGCCAAAAGCTATGTGGGCGGCATCGACGGCACAACCACCGAGCAAACGACGGGCAGCGGCCCGGGCTGGACGACGATTCTGACCGGCAGTTGGGTCGACCGGCATAAAGTCCCGTCCAACAACGATGAATGGCGCAACCAGGCCCCCAGTGTGTTCAAGCAGCTCAAGCTCGCAGACCCCCAGCGTAAAACCGCCAGCATCGTCAGCTGGAATACCATTAACCACAACTTCACTGATGACATTGCCAATGGCTATATCGATCTCGCCGTCGACTGTGCCGAAGACGACCAGTGCGTCGCCGACAAGACCGGCGAAGAACTTGAGCACGGCCAATCGGATCTGGTGTTCGTACACCTGGACGAAACCGACACGGTAGGCCACAGGGACGGGTTTTCACCTGCCTATCAGCAGGCGATCCAGAGCGTGGACAACCATGTGGGCCAGTTACTGGCAGCATTGAGCCGTCGTCAAGTCACCCACCCGCAGGAAGACTGGCTGGTAATTGTCGCCCCTGATCACGGCCGCCGCCTGCCCGACGGCCACGACCATGGCAAACAGACCCTGAGTGAGAAAACCACCTTTATTGCCCTGAACAAACCCGGCAACGCACAACTGACGGCCCCCATCGCCCACCCGACCAACCCCGCCCATAAAGGCCTGTACGGTTATGCCAGCCAGGCAGACATAACCCCGACCCTACTGGCCCACCTGGGCGCCCTGCCCGCTGCCGCGCAATATTCGATGGATGGATTGCCCTTGACCGGGCCGGTGGGGGCCAGGCAGTTGACGGTGCGTCAGCTACCCGGCCGGACAGACGTGAAGTTGACCTGGCACGCGGACCGGCCCACCGGCACGCCGGTGCAGATTTATCGCAACGGCGAGCCTATCGCCACGCTCAAGGACACTCAACAGGCGTATGTCGACACCGGGACGCAGGCACTCGAAGGCCCCGTCAATTACACGGTGGTTGTGCATCAAGTGCCGGTGTCGCGCTTGATTATCCTGGGCGACAAGGCGCACTGAAATAGGCGCCGGCCCTCACCCCAACCCTCTCCCGCAGGGAGAAGGAGCTGATTGGCGATGTTCTTGAAGTCGCGTGCGGTCAGTCCCCTCTCCCTCCGGGAGAGGGGCTTTTGATCCCGCGTTACGCCAGGCTTTTGCTGACCACTTCAAACACGTCACTGGACAGCTCGCCCGAGTCGCGGATACGCACCAGTTCAGCCTTCATCAGCGCCTGTCGCGCCGCGTCGTATTTGCGCCAGCGGGTCAACGGCGCCAGTTGCCGCGAAGCAATCTGCGGGTTGAAGCCATTGAGTTCGATCACCAGATCCGCCAGGAAGCGATAGCCCGAACCGTCCGCCGCATGGAAGTTGATCAGGTTTTGCCCGGCAAACGCACCCACCAGGGCGCGTACCTTGTTCGGGTTCTTGAGGGTGAACGCCGGGTGCTCCATCAACTCGCGCACACGCTGCAAGCCACCGGGCAATGTGCTGCCCGCCTGCACGCTGAACCACTGGTCCATGACCAGCGGGTTGTCCTTGAACTGCTCGGCAAAACTGGCCAGTGCCGCGGCTTTTTCCGCCTCGAAAGGCGAGTTGACCAGCACCGCCAGCGCCGTCAGGCGTTCGGTCATGTTGTCGCTGTGCTCGAACTGCTCCAGCGCCGCTGCCAGCACTTGCGGCTTACCGCTGAGCATCAGGTACGACAGCGCAATATTTTGCAGGGCACGGCGGGCAAAGTGCTCGGCTTCGGCCACATAAGGCGTGGCTTTGGACACGGCACGATTGGCCTGGTAACGCGCCCACAGGGCATCAAACAGGCTATCGGCCAACTGCTTGCGGGCAAACTCGCGGGCGGTATGGATCGCCTCGACATCGGCCACGTCACTGATTTCAGTCAAGTAGGCTTCACCCGGCAACGACAGCATTTCAGCGACCATTGCCTGATCCAGCTGGTCATTGCCCAGCACAGTGCGCAACGCCTCGACCAGACGCTGATCCATGACCAGCGCTTCACCACGTTGATGCTGGCCGATCAACTCCTGGAGCACCTGCACCGCCAGCTGCTGACCGGCATCCCAACGGTTGAAGCCGTCGCTGTCGTGTTGCATCAGGAACATCAACTGGTCACGGCTGTAGTCAAAGCTCAGCTTCACCGGTGCCGAAAAACCGCGCAGCAGGGATGGCAACGGTTTTTCGTTGACGCCAACAAAGGTGAAGGTCTGCTCGGCTTGCGTCACCGACAACACGCGACTGGTGCCGGATGCGACCGTTTCACCAGCCAGTTGCAGGGCAATTTCGCCGCCCCTGGCATCCAGCAGGCCCAGCTCGACCGGAATCACGAACGGCAGTTTTTCGACCTTGTCCGGGGTTGCCGGGCAGCTCTGCGCAAAAGTCAGGCTGTAGGTGTGCTGTTGCGCGTCGTAGTGCTCGCTGACGGCCAGGCGCGGCGTGCCTGCCTGGCTGTACCAGCGCTTGAACTGGCTCAGGTCGGCACCGTTGGCGTCTTCCATGGCCTTGATAAAGTCGTCGCAGGTCACGGCCTGGCCATCATGGCGCTCGAAGTACAGGTCGCTGCCCTTGCGGAATCCTTCGGCCCCCAGCAGGGTGTGGATCATGCGCACTACTTCCGAACCCTTCTCGTAAACGGTCAGGGTGTAGAAGTTGGAGATCTCGATAAAGCTCTCCGGGCGCACGGCGTGGGCCATGGGACCTGCGTCTTCGGCGAACTGGTGGGTGCGCAGGTAAGCCACATCCTGGATGCGCTTGACGGTGCGCGAGTTCATGTCGGCCGAGAACTCGGAGTCACGGAACACCGTGAAGCCTTCCTTGAGCGACAGCTGGAACCAGTCGCGGCAAGTCACGCGGTTACCCGACCAGTTGTGGAAGTATTCGTGGGCGACGATCGCTTCGACCCGCTGGTGCGCGGCGTCGGTAGCGGTTTCGGCGCGGGCCAGTACGGCGCTGGAGTTGAAGATGTTGAGACCCTTGTTCTCCATGGCGCCCATGTTGAAGTCGTTGACGGCCACGATCATAAAGATGTCCAGGTCGTATTCACGACCGTAGGTCTCTTCGTCCCAGCGCATGGATTTTTTCAGGCTGGTCATGGCGTGCTGGCACTTGTCGATGTTTTCCGGCTCGACATAGATGCGCAGCGCCACGCTGCGCTCGCTCATGGTGGTGAAGGTGTCTTCGACGCACCACAGGTCACCGGCCACCAGCGCAAATAGGTACGCCGGTTTCATGAACGGGTCTTCCCAGGTAGCCCAGTGCCGGCCGTCTTCGTCGGGGCCGCTGGCAATCGGGTTGCCGTTGGACAGCAGGATCGGGTAGCTGTGCTGCTCGGCCACCACGGTGGTGGTGAACTTGCTCATCACGTCCGGACGATCAAGGTAGTAGGTGATCTTGCGAAAGCCTTCAGCCTCGCACTGGGTGCAGAACATGCCACCGGACTTGTACAGGCCTTCCAGCGCGGTGTTGGTTTCGGGGTGGATGCGCACGCTGGTGTCGACCACGAACTGTTCGCTGGTCGGGTGCAGGATCAGGTGGCTGTCGCTGAGCTGGTAGTCGTCAGCCGCCTGTTCGATGTCGTCGAGGCTGACCGACAGCAGCTCCAGTTGCTGGCCGTCCAGCGCCAGGGCCGGCAGGCCGGGGCCACGGGCCGGGTTGCGGCGCATCAGCAGTTGCGCATGGACCAGCGTGTGGTCCTCGAACAACTCGAAGGTCAGGTGCGTCTCGTCGATCAGATAATCGGGCGCCTGGTAGTCCTTCAGGTAGATCATTTGCGGTTGTTCGGTGCGCATGCTGGAGTCCTTTTACTGATGCACGGCCAGCTGGTAGGCCGTGTATTTGCGGATATTGATAACGCCGGTGTCAAAGATCAGGTACTGGCCCTTGATCCCCATCAGCGTGCCTTCGACGATCGGGTCTTTATCCAGATTGAAGCTGACAATCTTGGTCGGGTACTGCTCGACCGGGTAGCAAATCTCGATGGGCTCGACGCTATGCAAAGGCTGTACCGCTTGCAGGCCAAAACGCTCCTGCAGGGTGTGCAGGCCCTCGGCACAGCTATCGAACAGCTGATCGCGCACCGCGCTGAGGTCTACCGGCTCGGCATCGCCCTTGAGCAGTGCGCGCCAGTTGGTGCGGTCAGCCACTTGCGAGCGGAACAGGTCTTCGACAAAGCCCGATTGCTGACGGGTGGCGACCCGCACGATCGGCAATGCCTGGCTGGCGCCCTGGTCGAGCCAGCGGGTCGGCAACTGGGTGGCGCGGGTGATACCGACCTTGACCCCGGAGGAATTGGCCAGGTACACCACATGGTCAGTCATGCAGAACTGCTCGCCCCACGACGGATCACGACAGGTGCCCGCGTCGTAGTGGCAGCGTTCGGGGCTCATGATGCACACATCGCACTGCGCCAGCTTGGTCATGCACGGGTAGCAGTAGCCCTGGCTGAAGCTCTTTTTGGTTTTACGCCCACAGTGGGAGCAGTTGATCTCTCCCAGGTATTCCAGACGCAATTTTGTGCCGATCAGGGGGTTGACCGGCACTTCGGTATCGCCCAGGCGAAACGCATACTGAACGGTCGGCGTTTGCAGGCTTGCCGACATCTTGCTGATTGCACCGCGACCAATCTCAATCAATGGATAGCATCCGACTTGAACAGGATGTTGGGCACTGGCGCCGATTTGGAGCTGCATTCCTGCGGGCCCATATAACCGGTACGCTGGTCTTCGGGCAGGTTTTGCACTTCCCAGGCAATCATCGCCTGCAACGACAGCTCGCGCTGTTCGGCAGTGAGTTTGTTACCGTCAGCCCATTTGCCGATTTCCACGGCCAGTTTCAGGCTCTGGTAGATCTCGGGGGTGATGTTTTGAATCATTTCGTTGAAAGAGGACATGGTTCTGTTTCCGCTCTTTAAAAATCAGATGACATTTCTATCTGTGGGAGCGGGCTTGCTCGCGATTCAGGCAACTCGGTGCGTCTGAATCAACGGGTTGATGCCATCGCGAGCAAGCCCGCTCCCACACGACAATTCGAAATTCTATACAGCCTGCTTGCGCCGCGCCCACAGCCCGCCCAGTAACCCGGTCACGCAACCGATGACAAGCCCGCCCACATGGGCAGCATTGGCGATCTGGCCAAAGCCGATCATCGACACCAGCCCCGACATGCACAATGCCAGCCACACCAGCATCATCACCAATACCCCGCGAGGCAGGTTGTACAGCGGGTTGGGCGCCATCAGCTGGTAAATCCAGACATGCCCCAGCAAGCCGTACAACACGCCGGACAACCCACCAAACAGGCTCGGGCCGCCAAACAGGTACTGGGCAAAGTTGGACACCAGGCTGAACAACAGGCTCAAGCCGATCAGGTTGATGCTGCCCTGGCGCATTTCAATGCGCCGCCCCAGTTCCCAGTACCACATGCCGTTCATGGCAATGTGCAGGAAACCGAAGTGGATCAACATCGGGGTAAACAGTCGCCACCACTGCCCCGCCGCCAGGCTGTCGGCCATCGGGGTGAATTCTATGTATTGCCCGTGGATGCTGAAGTCCAGGAACGTCAGCCAGCGCAGGGCCGACAGATTGTCCCCCAGTTGGGTAACGGCAGCCACGATCACGCACAACAGCAACACGATGGCCGTGGCCGGGCTATCGCGCAGCTGCTGCGCAAAACCCGGGCGGTTCATGACCTGCGGGCGTTCAACAATCGGCAGCTCGTGGTCAGGATCACCCGCCGGGAAGCGCTGATAGAGGCTAAGTACATCCTCGACAATCGACTCGGGCGCCCATAGCACTTGTTCGCCGGCCTCTTCGCTGACCCGATGGGGCACCTGCATGCGCCGCAACAAGGCAACAAACCCGCTCAGGTCCACGGACAACGGCAAACGTAATACAGCAACAGCACTCATTGAATGGCCTCAGGGCGATCTACATTCACCCATACAAATTTGTTCGGATCGAGGCGGGTTTCCTGGTCCAGACGGTAAGCCACCAGCTTGCCGTACAACACCGCGCTGTAATCCAGGCACGCCAGGTTCGGACGGATCGGCGCGGGTCGGCCGCTGCGCCAGTAGTGCCCGACAAACAACAGCGGTTCATCAATGCCGTAGCGTAACAGGGCACTTTTCTCGGTGGAGGACAGCGGCTGCTGCGCCACCCGCTCGGGCAGTGCGTCCGGCTGGAAGACGATATCGCCGTAGGTCTTGGGGTCGTCTTCCCAGAACTTGGTGCGAAAGAACGCCCGCGTCAGGCCGTCGCCACCGGTCAGGGTCATACCCCCCGGCAGGCGCATGTCGGTGCCGCGCAACAGGC